>ERZ795053.243-NODE-243-length-69298-cov-6.794506_pt1 | contig 69298 bp, 48 predicted proteins | sample MGYA00375137_ERZ795053 | MGnify/ENA primary metagenome ERZ795053 (study PRJEB30182, sample SAMN05720284) | activated sludge metagenome | isolation source: Anaerobic digester | place: Hong Kong | collected 2014-12-17 ...
GATTGGACCAGAAGGAGGAGACCGATCATCGCCACAAACGCCATCGGCCCGATGACCCACCAGGCCCCGACGGACGCCAGATTCCCCGTCGTCAGCGCCATGAGCATCCTGGCGAGTGTTGCGAGAACCGACCCGCTCGGGCTGCTGTGTCGGAATGTGGCCAGATGCGTCGCAAAGGGCCTGATCCAGATCGCGAACAGGACGACCGCCGTCAGCGCGAGTTTCATCAGCGACGTCCGCCCTTCTCGGCGTCCCGCGAAGCGCACAACGAGCGTCAGGCCGAGGAGACCTGCGACGACGAGACCGAAGTAATTCGTCAGGGCGCAGAGCGCCGCCAGCCCCCCCCAGGCAAAGGCGTCCCGCGATGCCATCGCATTCCGGCGATAGAGCCGCCCCGTCAGCCAGAGCAGAGCTGTCGAAAGCAGGAGAAACAGGGCGTACCAGCGGGCGGCGAAGCCGAAAAACAGGTGGGCCGGGTGACACGCCGCCACCAGCATCGCGATCGTCCCGGCGCGATTACCGAACCAGGCCCGCGCGGCGCCGCGGATCGTGATCAGCGAGGCCAGCGCGCATAGGATTGAGACAAACCGCAGGGCGAACGGCGCCACGCCGAGAAGATGAACGCTCGCATTCTGAAGAATGTAGTAAACGGGCGGATCGGGATCGGCGCCGACGCATTGCAGGTTGAGCATCTCACTCATCGGCGCCGTGTAGAGTCGGCAGCTGAAGGCTTCGTCATCAAAGACCGTGTACCGATTGGCCGCAAGGCAGAACCAGATCGCGGACACGCCGATCACGACGAATGCGAGGACATCCATCCGCCCGGAGGAGGAGGAGGATGCGGAAGCGGATGGCGTCGATGTCCGGGGCGCCTGCGGCATGGTCGGGATTGTAGCGGGGAACAGGTGGATCGCGGGCGCGAGCAACCCCGGCGGGCGCCGACGAAGTCGGCCTCAGAAAGACAATATCGCGCCGGACCGATCCTCATTTCCAGTATTGAAGATGACTATTGTGCGCCGACGGCGACCTGCTGATCGCCCTGGAGCAGCGCAACACGCATTCCCGGCCTGACCATTTCCGCGAGGCGGAGGATGTCCCAGTTGGTCATCCGGATGCAGCCATGCGAACCCGTCTTGCCGATCATCTCCGGCTCGGGCGTTCCGTGAATGCCGTAGCCGTCGATGCTGAGGTCGATCCAGCAGAGGCCGACGGGGTTCCTGGGACCGGGCGGAATCAGCAGAACGCGATCGATCCCCTTCACTTCCGGCCAGCTCTCCGGCCGGAACGTGTACACGGGATTGATCGCGATGGACTGTATCGAGCAGTCGCCCTCAGGCCTGTCTGTGCGCTGGCGCGCGATCGAGCAGTTGAACAGGGCGACCAGCCGTCCCAGCGTATCCACGACGCGCACGTGTTTGTTCGAGAAGTCGATCTCGATGGAGGCGGCGCGCGGCGAGCGATCGGGCTTTTCAACATTGGGAAGCGTGATCGTCTGGCCGACTGACAGCTGATCCAGATCGAGCGCCGGGTTCAGCCGCTCGAGCAGTCGGCGCGTGCAATGGCCCTCGAACGCGATGACTTCCAGAAGGGATCGAAACGGCATTCGTTCGGCCTCGGCGCGTTCGATCCAGTCCGTGGGGCATGGACCCACGCGAGAGGCGTCCGCCTTGGTCAGCGTGTAGCGCCGAGTCGGTATGAAGCCTTCAAGCCCAAGGCGTCTGGCGGTCTCCGCATCCGGTTCGCCCGTCGGCTTCAGCCCCTCCAGCGTCTGGAACGCCATCAGCGCGGAGCGCGTTTTTGACCCGATGACACCGTCGATGATCCCGGGGGAGAAACAGGCTCGCTCCAGCGCCAACTGCAGGGCGAGGCCCGCTTCCAGCGTGGCTGACGGATCTTCGGCAACGGCCTTTGCGACTTCGCGGGGCCTGGGCGCGTCTGTCTTTTTTGACGGTCGTTTCGTGGCGGACGCGCCGGGTTTGCGGGCGGCGGGTCGAACAAACTGGGCGGACGCCGACGACGTCGCGCCGCAGAAGACAATGGACGCCACGATCAGCATCTGAGGGGTCTTGAAATTCGGGCGCATGACGCAGCCTCCTCCAGGGGGCAAGTTGGGAGATCGCTATCCTTAGATCGGCAATTCCTGCGGCCATCCGATTGTGAATTCACGGGCTTCGTCGGAAGTCTGTATCCGCCAATTGCTTATAATTGATCAGGATGACGAACGACGCGCTGAGCATCACGGTTCTGGGTTCGGGCACATCGCACGGCGTGCCAATGATCGCGTGCGACTGCGACGTCTGCACGTCGCGGGATCCTCACGATCGTCGGACGCGACCCAGCATTCTGATTCGCAGGGGCGACACGTCTCTGCTGGTCGACACGTCGCCCGAATTGCGCCTTCAGTGTCTGGCCAATGACGTTCGGCGCGTGGACGCGGTTCTTTATACACACTTCCACGTTGATCATCTCGCCGGACTCGACGACCTGCGACGATTCTGCTGGGTGCAGGATGGCGCCATCCCCTGCTACGGCCAGCCCGCGACGCTGGATCGGATTCGATCGATGTTTCCTTACGTCTTCGACCCTGTGGGCACGCACCCTTCGGCCATTCCGCAGCTCGAAATGCACGCAATCGACGGTCCCTTCCGGGTCATCGACTGCAGCGTGACGCCGATTCCCCTGATGCACGGAACGCTGCCGGTCCTCGGCTTCCGCGTCGGCCGATTCGCCTACTGCACGGACGTCAGCGAAATTCCGCCCGACTCGTGGCCACTGCTGGAGGATCTTGATGTCCTCATTCTGGACGCGCTCCGCCGCAAGCCGCATCCAACGCACTTCAACCTGGAGCAGGCCGTTGCCCACGCCGAGAAGATCGCGGCCAGATCCACGTACTTTACCCATATCGCGCATGAACTCGGGCACGCCGAGACCAACGCGTCGCTGCCGCCGGGGATGTCGCTCGCCTACGACGGTCAGGTCATCGCCTGCCACTAACCCAGCAGCGCCGCGGCAAACCAGTCAACAGACGCCTGGATCATTTGATCGTTGGCGTCGGCGTTCCGCATTCCGTGATCGCTGAGATCGAGTCGATGGAAGCGGACCTTCAGCCCGGCGCTTTCCTGCGCGCGCTGATAGGCCTCGGAGTGCTCAATCGGGACTTCGCTGTCACCTTCGGCGTGGAACATCAGCAGAGATGTCGCCGCATCGGCCAGCGCCGAAGGACCATCATCGAGGCCCGGATCCAGCTGAAAAAAGGGCCTGCCCAGGCGACATCCGCGATGGTCGAGCCAGCCCTGGGCGTCCAGCAGTCGCCAGGCGTCGTCCGTCATGGCGCGATTGAAGAGGTCTCTCGGGCTCGCGACGCCGGCCCAGAAGACAACTGTCTTCAGGCCGCTGACGCGCGCGGCGACCCGAGCGACACTGAAGGCGCCGAAACTGCTTCCACACAGACCCACGCGCTGACCATCGACGTCGTCGCGACGCTCCATGAACCGCAGGACGGCCAGCAGGTCGCGCTGAAGTCTGTCGCATGTCACATCAATGAACCGGCCGCCACTCTCGCCGCATCCGCGAAAGTCGAAAGTCAGGCACGAGACGCCGACCTCGGCGAGCTGACGCCCCAGTGCGACCAGACGATAACAGGATCCGATCCGCGAGCCCGTCAGTCCGTGAGCGCAGACGACGATCGGGACTCGGCCGCCGGCGCGATCCGTGTCGGGACGGTACATTGTGGCGGTGATGAAATCGCCATCCACCGGAATCTGCAGCGACAGTTGCTGACACATCTCTCCAATGATGCCACCAACTCGGCAGGTTTGCCAATGCCCCTGGTCCGCCGAGCCGAAGTCGATACGACCCCGGATCAACGCCGACCCTGTTGGCGCTGTGAGCCGGAATTGAATGATTGCGGCGTCGCCCTGCATTGGCGCCATTTGGTTGCCGCAGCCATCATCAATCCATATAATCGTCGCATTCTGAGGGCCACCGATCATATGGAACCAGCCGGGACAGTCACGTCGCTGCTACGAGACATTCGCGACGGCAAAGAGAACGCGGAAGGCAAGCTCTACGAGCATGTCTATGGCGATCTCCGCGAGATCGCCCGGGATTTTCTGCAGCATCGGCCGAAAGGGGATCTGCAGGCGACGGCGCTGGTCCACGCCGCATACGAACGAATCAAGAAACGTGAGACGATCGAGCTCACGGATCGACACCAGTTCTTTCACGTGCTGAGTCGCGCCATGCACGATGTGCTCGTCGAACAGGTCCGTTCCGATCTGGCGGCCAAGCGCGGTGGTGGTGTCAGGCACGTGCCGTACGTCGAGATCTGCGTTGACGACACACCGCGCCGAATCGAGATCCTGGATCTTCACGAGGCGCTGGCGGATCTTGGCGCACTGGATCCGGAGGCGGCGAGCGTCGCCATTCATCGGTTCTACCTGGGCAGAACGATCAAGGACACGTCCGACACGATGGATGAGTCCTTCGCCCAGACGCGTAAGCACTGGGACTACGCAAAGGCGTGGCTGCACGCCCGACTGACGCGAAAGAGACCGCCGGAAGGCCCCTCCGCCTGACGGGTCGATCGACCCTGCATACGGGCTGAACGCGGGTGACGGGACAAGAATCGGCGGCCGAAATCTGAGACCATGGCGAACCCCGAATTTGACGAAAAGGCCGTCTTTCTGAGGGCCCTCGAGCTTGTCGGCGCCGAGCGTGAACGATTCCTTGAGTCGTCCTGCCCGAACGAGGCGTCACTCGAGCAGATCCAGACGCTCCTGCAGCACCATGGCGCTGCGTCGGATGACTTCCTGGTCGTCGGGATCGAAGAGCGGCCGCTGGCTGGCGCGTCACTGAAAACGCTGGACGAATTCGAGATCATCCGACCGCTCGGCTTCGGCGGCATGGGCGTCGTCTACCTTGCGGAAGATACGAAACTCAACCGAAAGGTCGCGATCAAGGTCCTCGCCCATCACCTCGTGGACTCCGAGGAAGCGCTCGAACGCTTCAAGGATGAAGCCCGCGCCGCGGCCAGGCTGCGCCACGCGGCCATCGCTCCCGTCTTTCGTTTCGAACGGGACGGCGACTACCACTATCTCGTCTCGGAATTCGTCGACGGCGAAACCCTCTCCGACTTCATCGAGACGCAGAAAGCGTCACTGGAGAAGGCGACGACGCAGGACGCCCGGGCGTGGCAGCGCAAGGCGGCCTCCATCGTCGCGACGATTGCGGACGCGCTCGACTGCGCGCATCGGGCCCACATCATTCATCGCGACGTCAAGCCGTCCAACATCCTGCTCGACAAAGACCAGGGACCGCGCCTGACGGACTTCGGCGTGGCCAAGCATGTGCTGGAAGAAGGCGTTACCCAGCACACGACGATGGTCGGCAGTTATCACTACATGAGCCCGGAACAGGCGGGACTGCAGAATACGCCGATCGACCATCGCAGCGATATCTTTTCGCTCGGCGTCGTCCTCTATGAGCTGCTGTGCCTGGAGCGCCCGTTCGACGGTGTCTCGATGCAGAGCGTTCTGCGAGCGCTGACGGAGGGTGATCCCGTCGCGCTGCGTCAGCGGGATCGCCGAATCCCCGTCGATCTCGAAACCATCTGCATGAAGGCGATCGAAAGCCGCCCACAGAATCGCTATCAGACAGCCGCACACTTCGCGGCGGACCTGAGATGCTATCTATCGGGCGATCCGATTATGGCGAGGCCGCCTTCGCCCTATCGCCGGGCACGCACCCTTCTGCGACGCCACAAATGGCTCGCCCCCGTCATCGGCGTACTCGTCGTGAGCCTTTCCGTGGTCTTCGGCTGGTGGCAATACGATCTCTACCGGCGGAGCCGCGTCGCCCAGTTGATCATTACATGTGAAACGCCGGACGTTCAGGTCATGGTTCAGCGATTCGACAGTACCTCCACGGAACCCGGCCCCGCCACTCGACTGGGCGCAGCGCCGCTGTCCGTCGACCTGACGCCGGGCCAGTACCGAATCGTCGCAACCCAGGACGAAACGCATTTCGTCGAAACGACACAGTTGATCACACGGACTGGCGAGTCCATCAATATCGATCTTCCGCCGGTCCCGGAGGATGACACCTTCCCCGGGATGGTTGAGTTCAGCGGCGGCGACTACACGACGGGACTCAATCCGTTTGGCGATGACAACATCACGCTCAGCGTCCATCTGAACCCATTTCTGATCGACGAGGCGGAAGTCTCGAATGGCGAGTTCAAGCGATTCCTTGATGAGACGGGCTATCCGGAGCCCGTGAGCTGGTCTCCCGAAGGTCGCCCGGCGGACGAGTACGACGACCTCCCCGTGGTTCTCATCGGCTGGCATGACGCAAACGCCTATTGCCGCTGGGCGGGCAAGCGATTGCCCACACGCGCCGAATGGGAATTCGCGATGCGATCTCCGGACAATCGTCTCACACCCTGGACGGGCGAAGCGCCAGAGAGTGTCCTTCCTTATGACTATCGGGACTGCATGACCCTGGAGAAGGGGGGCCCTGCGGCATTCGAGATTTATGTCAAACGGGCGGCGACGGTGCGATCCCATCTGGAACTTCAGACCGTCACGGGGCTCTTCCATGGCGCAACCAATGTCCGCGAGTTCACGGAGACAATTGATGTGGGCGTGACAACCGCAGTCCATGTCATGGGCCCTTCATTCTGTGATGACCCGGAGTTTCAGACGCTTCCATTCCAGTGGACGTATCCCGTGGAGAAATCTGACAATGTCCGAGGCGTCTTCAGTCCCGGCTCCGCGAGAGTCGGGTTTCGTTGCGCCAGGAGCCTTCAAGCTCCCAAAGCCAAGGAGTCTGCCCAATGAGTTATGACGTAACGATGTGGCTGTCCTACACGCCGTTGGAATCCGTCGCCGAAGAGGAATTCCGCAAGCGCTTTCCGCTTTCGCTGGAGGCGGCGTGGAAATCCCTCGCGATGTCGGCCTCGACGCTGACGAGTCTTGCCAATCAACTTAACGGCCAGATTCTCAGCGACTGCAAGTCGTATCTCGATTCCGACACAGGGCTCAACGTAACAGAGGTGATCGCATTCACAACCTCCGCGTGGACAGGAGGCGGCGGTCATGGAACACCGACGCCCGTTGACATTGACGTCAAGCTGCCCTCGTCGGCGCCGTGGACGTTCAGCGTGGGGGGCGAGGATTACCAGATGACCGCGTCCTGCACCTTCGAGGTCTGACGCGTCGCGTCCTCTCTTCGGGCGAACGCGTCGCAACAAGCGACTTCGAAATCAAGCCTGAACCCAACGGGGCCGGAGTTCGAAGCCACAATTCAGCCGCGCCGGCGGCGCCACGATTCGACGGCGCCGAGCATCGACATTGATGCCGTGGAGAGTCCGCGCCAATCGACTCCGGCAGATCCGACGCCGCCCCGGCGGACGCCGGACCGCTCGCGCACGGGCATTGCTATGGAACCATGGACGGACGAACATTTCGAACAGATCCTCTCGGCCCGGCTGCGAATCGTCGACCGCGAGGACGCTCGCCAGGCGTTTCTGCACGAACTTGAACTGGAGACGCATCGCGACTTCCTGAAACTGAATCCTCGTCTCACGGCCCCTGAGAAACTCGAGCGAACGCGTCTCGTCCGACGAACCTGCGAGTGTCTGATTCGTCGTGTCGATGCGCGGCTCTCGGGAGATCGATCGATCGAAATACCGCCGCCAGACGACATCGCGCGTCTCTGCCGGATCTTCGATGACGCCATCGCGGCGCTCGCGGGAAAGTGGACGCTCGGCGAAACACTCCTGGACTTCGCGCGAGGCGCCCTCGGGCGAACCGTGTACTTCACACATGAAAACGCGCGGCGCCCCTATCGCGTCTCCGAGCCCGACTCGGGGTTTCTCTTCCTGTTCGCTGAATGGGGTTTCGCCGCCAACGCGTGCGGACAATCGCGATGGACGCCGCCGCTGCTGCTGGACCTGATCAGGATGCAGCGGTACTTCCTCGAGCGGAACGCCCATCAGCGCCCCCGCCCCTGGTTGCAGTATCGACAACCCCAGCGACCACTCACGCTCGAGGCGCAGGCCCGCATCGACGCCGAGTACTCGGCGTTCACGGAAACGCCGTTGTCCGTTCCGCGACTGGAGGCCTTGATGGTGGCGAATCTCCGGTTCGCCACGATCGGGCGACGACGTCGCCCAATCGAACAGACAGAAGATACCGTCATTGAGTCAGAGGCCTGACCGACGTCGTGCGAATTGGCGGGACAGGCGGCGGGCGGGCCATGCATTTCAAACTGTCGTCTGAGGCGCCACCGAGGTTCGCGTTCCCCTTTCTGAGCCCGCGGATCCCCGTTTTCGCGGCCGCGACGTCCGATCCCGACAACGGCCGCGGGGAATTCCTTGCCGTTCCCGTCCAGCCTCGCTACCCTGAAACAGAACGATGACCCGCGTCCTGCTCATCCTGTGGCTCAGCGTCCACACGCTCGCACCGACGGTCCGTCCCCTGGACGGCGCCGCCGATCGCAAGTCGGATCGATGCTGTTGCTGCGCCTCGGCGGCGACCTGCAAGTGCGGCTGTGAGCGTCCTTCCACGACCGACGAAACGGAAAGCGGCTCGACGTTCTCCGCGTGCGCCTGTAACGACGCGCCCGCCGTCATCCCGCCGCGCGCGTCGCGCGACGAACCGGTACGATGCGTCGCGATCATCAATGCGGACTCCTCAGCGACGCATGGCGGCGCCGACGCCATTGCCGTCCATCCCCATCTGCGAGGTCCTCCCCCGGATCTCCGCATCGTTCAATCCACGATTCTCCTCGTTTGAACCACCTGACCTGACAGCGCCTCCATGTTGCGCTGTCCTGATGACGTTGGCGCGCCACAAGCTACGTGCGCCAGGTCTTTGCGTCTGCGCGCCGTTGAACACGCGCATTCGGGTTGATCCTTCAGACAACGAGAAACCACATGCTTCGAATCATGCCGATTGCGACGCTGCTGCTGCTGCTGCCGGGCGTTGCCTGCTCGAACACGTATTCGACAGTCAGGCGCGAAGTTTCCGTCGCGCAACTCTGGCGGCGGAGTGATGTTCGCCGCCAATCGACGCCGATCGCCCGGCCGGCGGCGCCCGCGGAAACCCACGAATCGTTCGCGGCGAAGACGCCGGACGGACTCGTCGAATTCACGCTGATCGCTTTGGAACGAAGCCCGGCGATCGCGGCGGCGCTGGCGGATGTCGAGGCGAAGCTGGAGCGCATTCCTCAGGTCACATCGCTCGACGATCCGATGCTGCGACTTGTCACCCGCCCCGAGCCGATTCAGACGGCCGCCGGCAACATTGTCTTCACGCTCGCCGCCTCCCAGCGGATCCCGCTGCCCAGGAAGCTCGATCTGAAAGGCAAAATGGCCGCGGAAGACGTCCGCGAGGCCATCGATCGCCTGAACGCCCTGCGTCTGCGCGTCATCGCCGACGTCCAGCGCGCGTATTACGGCATCTATGTCAGCGATCGCGCCATTGAGATCACTGAGCGAAACATGGCGCTGCTGCAGGAACTGGATCGCGTGGCGGGCGCTCAGCTTGAAGTGGGCAAGGCGGATCAGCAGGCCGTGCTCCGCGTTCAGACGGAACTGTCCGAGCTGGACAACGCCCTGAATCAGCATCGCGGCCGCCGCGTCGGCGCTGTCGCCGCAATGAACCAGCTTCTGGATCGCCCCACGACAACGGACATCGACACGCTGCCGGTCCTCGACGGCGCGGACTTTGACGCCCGACTGGAAACGCTGCTCGAACTCGGCGCCCGCCACAACCCGGAGCTGGCGGCGCTCGCACATCGCGCCGAACGTGATCGCTACGCGTCGGACCTGGCGACGCTCGCGTATGTCCCTGATCTGACGCTCGGTTTCGAGTGGAACCACGCCGACGGTCGCGCGCCCTTCGTCCCCCCCGTCAATCCCCAGACGCGCGTTCGCCCCCCTTACAACGACGCCAGCGCCCAGGGCGACGACAACTGGGCGCTGACAATCGGCGTCAACATTCCGGTTTGGGCCCAGCGCAACGAAGCCGCGAAGCGAGAAGCGCTGAAGCGCATCGAGGCGACGGATAACGATCGCCGCGCCATGGCGCGAATGATCGAATTTCGAATCCACGACGCGTTCGCACGCGCTGAGACCGATCGCGCCAGCGTATCGCTGCTGGAAACGACAATCATCCCGCAGGCCCGGCAGACGTACGAAGCGTCGGTGCTCGCCTATCAGGAGGGCGAGGAGAAGTTCATCAGCGTCATCGACAACTGGCGCAAGGTGCTGATGTTCGAACTGATGATGCATCGCGACACCGCCTCGATGCAGACGGCGCTGGCCGATCTCCAGCGCGAGGTCGGCGCCAGCCTCGTCCTGACGGACACTGAAAGGCAGGAGGCGCAGCCATGAATGAAAGAACCCATGAAGGCCGGCGACTGCTGGCGCGTTGGGCGCTGACGCTCGTCTGCCTGCTGCTGATGCTGACGTGGGCGACATGCCGTTTGAATCAGGCGCGCCTGTCGCTGGAGACCGCGAGCGGCGCCGGCGGCGCATCAACGGACAATGCGCCGAAGATCGACTACTGGACGTGCACGATGCATCCGGAGGTCCATGAGAACGGGCCGGGGAACTGCCCGATCTGCGGGATGGAACTCGTCGCGAAGTACGCGGGGAGCGACTCGCCAGGCGTCCCACCCGCGCCTGGCGCTTCAAACGCCCATTCGTCCGGCCCACACAAACAGCTCTATATGTGCACGATGCCGGAATGCAACGACACGCCCAGCGAGGATCCGAACAGTCGATGCCCCGTCTGCGGCATGAAGCGAGAACCGATCGGGACGACGGACGCCGGCAACGCGTCCTCCGTGGAACTGGCCCTGAACGAACGCGCGCAGAAGCTGGCCGAGGTCGCGACGGAGGAAGTCGCGCCACGGCGACTGTTCAGGCACATTCGGACCGTCGGCAAAGTCGGCTACGACGAAACGCGCCACAAGATGGTCACGGCCTGGATGGCCGGCCGCATCGATCGACTCTACGCCGACTATTCGGGCATGCGCGTCGCGAAGGGAGATCACCTCGTTGAACTCTACAGCCCCGATCTCGTCACGGCGCAGGAGGAATACCTGACGGCCCTGCGCGGCGTCGACGCGCTGGGCGGCGCCAGCGCCGCGACACGCGAGCGCGCCGAGCGACTCGTGCGATCGGCCGAGCGGCAGCTGGAGCTGCTGGGTGTCACGACCGAGCAGATTGCGCACATTCGCCAGGAGCGCCGCTCATCCACGCGTCTGACGATCTACGCGCCGATCGGCGGAACGATTGTGCGGAAGCCGGCGATGGAGGGCATGTACGTCCGAACGGGCGACGCCCTCTACGAGATCGCGGACCTGGAGACGGTCTGGATCCTGCTCGACGTTTACGAATCGGACCTGCCCTGGATTGCGCCGATGCAGCGCGTCCGCATCACGACAAGCGCGGCGCCGGGCGTCGAGATCGGCGGACAGGTCGCCTTCATCGATCCCGTCGTCGATCCGATGTCGAGGACGATCGCCGTCCGCGTCAATGCGATGAACGGCGCCGGACTGCTGAAGCCGGACATGTTCGTCAATGCGGAGCTCTTCGTGTCACTGGCCGAAGCGAACGCGCCGGCCATCCCCATCGCGGACGGCGCCTTCGTCTGCCCGATGCATCCGTGGGAGACGTCCGACGTCCCCGGCGTCTGTTCGATCTGCGGGATGACGTTGATCGCCGTCGATCGCGCCCCGGGATATCGGGAGCCCAGGGCCGCGAGCGAAGTCCTCGCGGTTCCGCGTGAAGCGGTCCTTCAGACAGGCGAGCGCTCGCTGGTGTATCTCGAAACGCGTCCCGGCGCGTACGTGGCGGCGGAGGTCGATGTCGGCTCGCTGGCGGAGGATGATGAGGGGCGCGAGTACTATCCGATTCTCTCCGGTCTGCAGGCGGGTGAGCGCATCGTCATACGCGGCAATTTCGCCATCGACAGCCAGATGCAGATCTCCGGCAGGCCAAGCCTGTTCGGTCGGGCGCCGATCCCGCCACGGGAGAAAAACGACGCCCCGGCTGACTCGACATCTGACATGGCGCACACGGATGCATCGACGGCGCGGGACCAGGCCGACGACGACAAACAGACAATCTGTCCCGTGATGGGGAACGAGATCGATCCCGAGGTGTTCGCCGACATCCACGGGGTTCGCGTCTGGTTCTGCTGTCCGCCGTGCATTGAGCGATTCAGAAAGGACCCGGAGAAGTACCTGCCGGAGCTCCCGGCGGCGCTGGCGTCGAAGATTCGAGCCGCGATGGGAAAGGCGGAACGTCGCGATGATTGACGGATTGATCCGGACCTTTCTCCGCACGCCGATTCTGGCGCTCATCCTCGCCGTGGCGATCGCCATCTTCGGCTGGCGGGCCTACGAAGAGAATCCGAAAGACGCGATCCCGGACATCGCGGAGAACCAGGCCATCGTGTTCACGGAGTGGATGGGCCGAAGCCCGAAGGACGTCGACGAACAAGTCACGTATCCGCTGACGGTCGCGCTGCAGGGCGTCCCCGGCGTGCGTGAAGTCCGTGCGACGAGCGGCTTCGGCTGGTCGATCATCTACATCGTGTTCAACGACGAAACGGAGTTCTACTGGGCGCGAAGCCGCGTCCTCGAACGACTCAACGTCGCGCAGTCGTCGCTGCCGGAGGGCGTACGCCCCGCCCTGGGCCCCGACGCAACGGCGCTCGGACAGATTTTCTGGTACACGATCGACAACGGCTGGACCTGCGACGCGCATCCGGGCCTGCGGTTTGACGAAGACGGCCGTCTTTCGCACGCGTCGCGAACGGCGCAGCTGAAGTCGGACCCGTCCTCCGCGGCGCGCCTGGACGCGGCCGAAGCGCGGCAGTGCCCGCTGGATGGTCGCGCGCTCACCTTCAGCGCCGCGCCGCTCGATCAGCGGCGCGCGATACAGGATTTCGACGTCAAACTCGCGCTGGAGGGTGTCGCCGGCGTCAGCGAGGTCGCCAGCATCGGCGGCTACGTGCGGCAGTACCAGATCGACGTCCGGCCCGAGGCCCTGCGCGCCTATCGCGTCACGCTCGCAAGTCTCGCGAAGGCCGTCCGTGAGTCGAACGTCGACGTCGGAGCGAAGGTCGTCGAACAGAACGGCATGGAAGTGCTCGTCCGCGGTGTCGGTTTTCTCGGGGGCGTCGATCGAAACATCGGGGATCGCCGGCAGCGTGAGGCGGCGACGATTCGCGACATCGAGAACATCGTCGTCAAGGCCGTCGATGGCGCTCCGATCTACGTGCGGCAGATTGCCGACGTGACGACGGGCCCCGATTTCCGACGGGGCGCCCTCGACAAGATGGGGGCCGAGGCCGTCGGCGCCAGCGTCATCATGCGCTATGGCGAAAACCCGCTGGATGTCATCGAACGAATCAAGGCGAAGCTGCCCGAAATTGAAGCCGGCATGCCGCCGGGACTTCGCATCAACGCGTTCTACGATCGCTCGGGACTCATCGACGAGACAATGGGAACCCTGGCGACGGCGCTTTGGCAGGAAATCGCCATCACGATCGCCGTCGTCGTGCTCTTCCTGCTCCATGTTCGCAGCAGCCTCGTCGTCGCCGTCACACTCCCCCTGGCGATCCTGCTCGCCTTCATCTGCATGCAGGCGCTGGATCTCGGCTCAAACATCATGAGCCTGGCGGGGATCGCGATCGCGATCGGCACGATGGTCGACATGGGCATCGTGATGACGGAGAACATCTACCAGTACCTGACGGACCAGCGTGACGATTTCACCCGCGTCGAGACGGGCCCCGACGGAGAATCGCACGAGGTCGTCGATGTGTCCAAACGCAACGCCGTCGTGAGGGAGGCCGCGACGGAAGTCGGCAGCGCCATCCTGACGGCCGTGAGCACGACGATCGTCTCCTTTCTGCCTGTCTTCTTCCTTGAGGGACAGTCCGCGCGGCTCTTTACACCACTTGCCTGGACCAAGACGTTCTGCCTCGCCGCCGCCGTCCTGATGGCGCTCGTGATCGTGCCGCCGCTGGCCGCCTTCATGCTCCGTTCGCGGCGGCCGACAAGACGCCGCGCCCTGTGTATCGCATCCCTCGCGGCAATCGGCGCCGGCGCCGGCTGGTGGACCGTCTCACGACCTGACGCGTCGCTGGGGCATATCGGCGAGGCGCTGCGTCACTACCTCGGGATCGGCGCGCCACTGGACGCGCTGATCGTGGCGGTGTTGAGCTTCGTTATCTGCTACCTCACGTTGCGCGAACGACTTCGCCCGATCGAGGACAACTTCTTCAGCCGTCGGATCATTCGGATCTACGAGCCGACGCTGAGAGTCCTGCTCCGACACAAACGCCGGTTCCTGCTCCTGCCGACGGCCATCGTCGTCTGGGGGCTCGGCGTATGGCTGGGCTGGGGCGCGCTGCTGCGCCCCGTCGTTCGTCTCACAGCGCCAACAGGGGCGCCCGACTGGTCGCTGGCATTCTGGATCCACCTGGGGATGGGCGCCGTCGCCGGACTCTGGCTGATTCCGCTCGCGCTGGATTCCGGGGTTTACGTCTCCAGCCGGCGCAAGGAAAAAAGGCGCGTCGGCCGTCGCTGGACGCGCGTCGCCGGCGTGATCGCGGGCGTCGCCATCGCCGCCATGCTGCATCACTGGAACTTTGCCGATCGACATCGCGCCACGGCCGCCGCCCTGTTCGCGCCAAGTGACGCCGCCTCGACACCATCGGAAATTCCGCTGCTGAGGAAACTCGCCGACGACGCGCGGGGGATTGGTCAGGAATTCATGCCGCCCCTTGACGAAGGCGACTTCCTCTACATGCCGAGCGTTCTGCCCGCCGGATCGATCAATACCGTGATGGACGTCATGCGCAAACAGGACATCCAGTTCGCCCGGATCCCCGAGGTCCTGACCGTGGTCGGCAAGCTGGGTCGCGTCGACTCCGCCCTCGACCCGGCGCCCGTCGGCATGCTGGAGACCGTGATCGCGCTGAAGCCGCGAAGCGAATGGCCGCTGGTCGAGGACCCGGATCATTCCGATCGCCAACGCCGCCGCACGATGGACGAGATCTGGGCGGAGATCCAGCGCGCCGGAGCGTTTCCCGGTGTCCTGCCGAGCGTGCAGCTGCAGCCGATCCGAACGCGCGTGGAAATGCTGTCAACGGGGCTGAACGCCAAAATCGGCCTGAAGCTCTATGGCGACTCCATCGAACGCTGTGAGCTGGCGGCCGTTGCGATCGAGTCGCTGCTGCGGCGAAAGCTGGATCACGCCGAGGCCGTCAACGCCGTCCGCGTCAACGGCAAGCCCTATCTCGAATTCCATATCGATCGGGAGGCCATCGCGCGCTACGGCGTCAACATTCGCGACGTGCAGAATGTCATCGAGATGGCGATTGGCGGAATGAACCTGACGACGACGTATGAGGGCCTCGATCGGTATCCCGTTCGCGTTCGCTATCAGCGCGAGCTGCGCGACAGTGTCCCCGATCTGGAACGAACGCTGATCGCAACACCGGGCGGCGCCCAGATCCCGATCTCGCTGGTGGCGGATGTTCAGTGGGTCGTCGGACCGATGAGTGTTCGGCGGGAAGGCGCCAAGTTCGTCAGCTACGTGACGATGAGCAACGTCGGCGTGGACGAAACCACGCTTGTCGAACGCGGCAAGGCCATCATTCACGACGCCATCGTCGACGGCGATCTGAGACTGCCCGAGGGCGTCACACAGAAATGGGCCGGCAGCTACGAGCGCAATCTCCGGGCGAAGGAGCGACTCCTGCTGTTGGTGCCGCTCGTTCTGGCGATCAACTTCGTGCTGATTTACCTCCAGTTCAAACGCCTGCCACTGACCTTCGTCGTCTTCCTGGCGATCCCTGTCGCCTTCGCGGGAGGCTTCATCCTGCTGGACTACTGGCCGGCGATACAGAACGCGCTCTATGCGGCGGGTCTGATGGATCGGGGCTTCGCCGGCGACGCGATGTACCTGACGGTGGCCGTCTGGGTCGGGTTCATCGCCCTGTTCGGAATCGCTGTCGATGACGGCATTGTCCTCGGCACGTATCTCGATCAGACATTCAGCCGCAGGCCGATTCGTGAATATGAGGAGATCGAACAGCGCGTCGTCGACGCCGGGCTTCGACGGATTCGTCCGTGCCTGATGACAACGGCCACGACGCTGGCGGCGCTCGTGCCCGTCATGATCTCCACGGGCCGCGGCAGCGACGTGATGGTTCCGATGGCGATCCCCGTCTTCGGCGGGATGCTTGTCGAACTTGTCACGCTGTTCGTCGTCCCCGTGTGCTACTGCGGGCTGAAACAACTGAAATGGCGGTTCGGTCTGCCGGACCAGGACTTTGCGCGACTTGCGCACGCATAGGAAACGTCGCATCGAATGCGATGCGACACACCTGAACTCGTGATGGGAGACGCCCATCCAACTGTAAAGGAGCAAGATCATGAAGAAACACTCGACCCATTTACTGGCCCTGCCGGCGATCGCGGCGATCGCCTTCCTGAGCCACGCAACGCTCGCCGACGACAAGCCCGACGCGAAGGCGGCGGTCAACAAGGTCTGTCCGATCTCGGGTCGTGCGATCGATGGCAAGACCTTTGTTGACTATAAGGGGAGTCGGGTCGGATTCTGCTGCCCGTCGTGCGACGACAAGTTCCTTGCGTGGGATGACGCAAAAAAGGACGCGTTCCTCAAAAAGAGCGCCGAAGAGAGCGGGAAGGCCGTTTCGGAGTTCAAGGGCGATCCCTACACGCTGACCAGGTGCCCCGTCACAGATGAGGAACTCGGCTCGATGGGCGAGCCGCCGATCCGGATCATCGAGGGCCGCGAGGTGCGCGTCTGCTGCGCCGGCTGCTTCAAAAAGATCGAGAAGGACACGAAGAAGTACTTCGCGAAGATGGACAGGCAGATGGCCGACGACCAGCGAAGCCACTATCCGATGGATACTTGCGTCGTGTCTCACGAACCGCTCAAACGCAGGGGGAAGGACACGGCCTTCGAGTTCGTGTTCAAGAACCGACTCTATCGCCTCTGCTGCGAGGATTGTGCGAAAAAGGTGGAAGAGAACCCGGCGAAGTATGCCGCCGAACTCGATAAGGCGGTTCGCGCCAGGCAGGGCGACAAGTACGCGCTGACAACCTGCCCCGTATCCGGCGAGAAGCTGGGCGGTATGGGCGAACCGGCCGAGCGCATCGTCGCCAACCGACTGATCCGGTTCTGCTGCGCCGGCTGCTTCAGGACTTTTGACAAGGACCCGGCCAAGTACATCGCAAAGGTAGACGCCGCCGCGAAGAAGTAATCGCGACTGCGCAAACGCCGATCATCCATCATCGCTTCCTCTCTGCGCGCCGCGGCCCCGCCGTCGGCGCTTTTTTTTCGCGAATGTTCGACTCGCGCCAGTTGTGGCCCCACACACACGAACGCCGGATTTGAACAACACTCGATGCGTGCGGACACACAGCGACAGCGGGTCAGCGACACTCACGACGCGCTTCATCCACCTATGCCCATAGACTTGTCCCAATTTTGTGGCTCGGCACACGGCTTGCAATGAACTCACGAGGAGTCGAACCGCTGCGCCCGCAAGATGCGTCGTGCGACCTCTGTCACATGCGCAGCGCTGCAATGAATGAACAGGAATTGGCATCAATCCAATACCGCTTGACGAACCCGATGGATAACTTCATTAATCGCAGTCGGGCGGCACATCGCATAAACAGGGACAGAAAGGCAGGCATCAATGGCGCGATTCACACTCCTTACGCTCACATTCACATTCATCACGTCTGTCGCTTCCGCTCAGACAGTGACCGTCACGACGGCCGAGGATGTCATTGACATCAACGCATCCACGGCGACAGTCGCGGACCTGCCGGGCCCGGACGGAAAAGTCTCGTTTTCGGAGGCGATGATCGCGACGAACAACACTCCGGGGCATCAGACGATCGCCTTCGCCATACCGCAGAACGAGTGGACGCTTCAGTTTGTGTATCCCGGGCGCGCCGTTCTGCGAACGATCACGGGATTCTACCTGCGTTCGTTCGACGACGTGACGATCGACGGCACGACCCAGACGGCGTTCACCGGCGACACAAATCCCGATGGGTGCGAAGTCGCGTTGTTCGGCGGCGAGATCTTCATCAACGGCGACAACAGCGTGATTCGCGGATTCGACAGCACGAGCATACAGCTCACGGGTTCCAACGGCGTCGTCGAAGACAACACGGGCACGATGAACATCACGGTCTTCGGCGGAAACGGCGGGATCATCCGAAACAACCACGCATCGACGATCAAGATCGATCGCTCCAACGACAACGTGATCGTCGGCAACACGACGATGCGCGTTCGCGTTCTCGGATTCGTCAGCGATTTCGGCACGGGCCCCGTCCTGAACACGCGCATCGGGGGACCGGCGCTCGCCGATCGCAACTACATCACGGGGTACGGAACCTTCAACGGCGAGGGCTTTCCGGCCGGAAGCAGCGTGCAGTTGTTCGACACGGCCGGGACCCTTGTCGAGAACAACTGGATCGGAACGACGCCTGACGGCCTTTCACAAGGCAGCGCCGCTTCCACGGTCGGCGTCGGCTTCGAGGCGCACAATGACAACGTCGTTGTTCGGAACAATCGCATTGCCGCGATTCGCGCCGTCGGCATTGGTCCCCACGCGACGGGACTCGTCTTCGGGACGGGCATCTACGTCGACGGCGACGTCTCCGACATTTCGATCCTCGGCAATACGATCGGGCTCAACGCCAACGACGAGCCGGTCCTTGGCAGCGTGACAGGAATCGACGTTACGAGCGTGGGCGCCGCGGGAGCCGTGAAGATCGGCGGCGATGCGCCGGGCGACGCGAACGTCGTCGCGGGCCATCGATTCGCCGGCGTCAGCGTTCGCAACGGCACGAATGGCGCGACGATCTCGGGGAACTCGATCTTCGCCAACGTCGAACTCGGTATCGATCTGCATCCGGCGACGAATACGATCGGCGTCACACCGAACGACGCGCTGGATGCGGACTCGGGCGGCAACGGCCTGCAGAATTTTCCGACGCTCGCTCCCGCGACCATCGCCGCGGGAGTTCTGCAGGTGGACGGCGCCCTGGCCAGCCACGCCTCGGAGTCCTTCCGGATCGAGTTCTTCACGAACATGGAATGCTCCGCCTCCGGCAATGGCGAAGGTGAGTTCTTCGTGGGCGGGATCGACGTCCAGACGAACGCCGCGGGCCAGGCGATCTTCTCAGCCGATCTGCCCATCGCCCTCGGAGCGCCCGACGGCCTCGTGACGGCCACGGCGACGCGAGCTTCGACCGCGGACACGTCAGAATTCTCCGCCTGCGCCGATATCACTGTCATTGCATCCGCGCCGGGCGATATCGACGGCAATGGCGTCGTCGACGCAACTGACGCGCAGCTGCTCGCTTCGGTCCTGAGCGGCCTCGACACGGATCCGACCCACGCTCAGCGTGGCGACCTGAATCAGGACGGATCAACGGACGGTGACGATATCCAGATGTTTGTCAGCCTCATCGGCGGCTGACTCGCACATCAACGCGGAACACAGGACGGCCCCATCGACTGCGCGCTCGATGGGGTCGTTGTCGTTCGTAGTAACGAGGTCGGCTTATCAGTGTGGGCGAACGAAGGTGACTACAAAATCCATCGTCGCAGTCGTCCCGTCGGCGACAGACGCAGCCAGACGACCACGCGTCGGCGTCGCGCGCCCGGCGGCGCGTCGGGCCATCGACGGTTGTCGACCAGGGCAATCTTCAGGACGCGCCGGCGCAAATGGGCCAGACGATCCGTAATTTCATAGCGCATGACGTCCCGCAGCGCCCGGAGGTCCACCCCCGCGACCCCACCAGAGTTGGACACGATCTCCTTCCGCACCCACTCAAGAAAGGCCGCGGCGTCGCGTTCATAGCGGCGATCGGGCGCGAGCACGGTATTGCCGGCAAAACGCATAAAGAGCGATGCAAATGCGTCCCCCAGTACCGCGACAGTCAGAGGAAGTCTCGCCCGTGCGGCGATCAGGCGTTTACGTTTCAGCGTCAGGGCGTGCAGATCGACGCCGGGCAGTCGGGCCAGCGATTCGACCCGCGTTTCAGACGAACCTCCGGCGCCGTCTGCGCGTTGCGCCTTGCGTCTTGCGGCGTCATCCGTGACGAGCCGCGCGAACTCCGCCTGCAGTGATTGCAAATTCACGATCGCGCCGCCTTCCAGATTGACCGCGCCCGCGTAAGCTCATCCCGCAGTTCGGCGAACGGCGGAATATTCTCGTCGCGCTCCAGAATGACGCCCTTGACCGGGGCGCGGCGCACAATCTCCTCCAACAGCGCCCAGACTTCGGGCGGCGTGGCGTCGGAGTGGCTGTCGATCAGAACATCGCCGTCCCAGCGCCCACCCACAAAGTGAAGCTGCACGACGGCGTCCAGCGGCAGTTCATCGATCATCGCGGCGGCGTCGAACCGATGGTTGACGGCGTTCGTGTACAGGTTGGTCACGTCGAGCAGGAGCCCGCAGCCGGTACGATCGACGAGTCGCCGAAGAAACTCGGCCTCGCTCATCTCGGCGCCGGGCATTCGCAACGTGTACGTGATGTTCTCCAGAATCAGCGGGACATCGATCGTCTTCCGCGCCGTCTCGACATTGCGAACGATCGCATCGATCGCCTCATGGGTGAACGGCAGAGGTGAAAGATGACCGATGTCGATGCCGCCGGCCCGTGTGAACGCGATGTGTTCGCTCCACCAGGGGCAACGCACGCGCCGGACGACGTCGGCGACGCGTTCGAGATACCGCTCGTTCAGACCTTCGGCGCTGCCGAGCGAGAGATCCAGACCGTGGGGGATGAGCGTGAAATGGTCCGCCAGAAGCTGAAGCTCGGCGTCGCCCTCGCGTCCACGATCGAGAAAATGGTCGACTGTGATCTCGAGAAAATCGACCTCGCGCCGATGGAGAAACAGATCGCCCCTGAAGGGCGCCCGAAAGCCGAGCCCCACGCCGAGGGCGGGCAGGTTGGAGAATCGATCGTTCATCCGCCCCCGCATCCGCCACAGCCGCCGCCACAACCCCCACCACCGCAGCCGCTTCCGCAACTACTTCCGCAACTGCTCCCGCACGAGGAGATCATGCCCGCATTTGCGCTCGACGCCTTGAAGAGTTCGTGCACTTCCGACATGCCCGTCGTTCCGAGCACGGCAAGACCAAACACACTGACGGCAAGAAGCGACGACGCGTCGTCCTCTCGCGTCAGGGCCGTTCCGAGTGACGACCTGGCGCCGCCGAAGACAACCTTCAGCCGTTCGACATAGCGCCTGCCAAGACTGGAGAGTCTGCGAGGCCGACTGACGGCATAGTGTGTGATCGTGGCGCCGATGGCGATAACGATCAGAAAGCCGACATTGTGCTTCCCGCGGGAGAGCGCGATGGCGAGTTTGTATCCGCCCAGCGCGAGAATGACCGCCGCGCCTGCAAACCCGATCATCCGGCGCCTCGTTCGCGACTCAGCCGGCAGAAGGTACTTCGCCTCCTCGTTTTGTCGCCGCGCCTCGCGAAGATGCGCATCGACCGCCGAGGCGAGGCTCGCGCCGAAATAGTCCTTCGCCTTTCGCGCGTGGACCGTGAAGTCGTACACCTCACGTTCGATCGGGCTCAGGTTGTTGAGATCAACGGGCGCCGACGATCGACGGACGAGCCGTTTCGAGCCACTGGCGTCCGTCACGAGTACGCCGCGCCGCACCAGGTTGAAGACCGCCAGCCGCACCACTTCCTGCACATCGCCGCGCAGATGGGCGATGGTGTAGGGATCGAGCGACTCCGGCGCCTCCGGTGTCGGAAGGTCACGCGTCGAATCGGCGAAATAAGCGGCGATCCAGCCAAAGACGACGACAACCAACGACACGACGAGATAGACCTTCAGAAAGTCCGGCCCGTACATGTTGGCGATGGCGTTGTCACGCAGGAAGTCCATCAGTGGCGCCCCCCTCTTCCATTCATCCTTCGACGAATCGGCCCGATCGCGGAACACGTCACATTACCCGGACGGCGCGGCCCGGGCGACGACTTCCACCCGATAATAACGGCGCCGGCGCTCGCACCCCACGCCGAAACGTCGTGTCGCCAATAAGCTATGCGCGCCGCCCTGATCTATCGGGATTCCCTGAATTCTAGTGAATCCGACTGGCCCCTGTGGGCGAACGCATTGTACGTATACGAGCGGATTTCGGATTATCGGAATCCGATTCATTGACGCGGAGTGATCACCCGAGAGCCGGAAGTCTCATTAATGCAGAGCCTAACGACCGTTCGGATCATCCAGTTCGTGCTGGAATCGCTGGGGGTTCGTCGATCGGAAACCCAGATTCGAGGCGCCGTCTCTGACTATGAGGCGTCGGAATCGCTCGTTCGCGTGTTATCCGGATGCCTGATCCGGCTTGGGGTCCGCACGCGACGCGTCGCGATGACCTTCGAGGACGCGCTGAAGGCGACCGATCATCGCAGCGGCTTTCTCTACCTCTGCAAGCCGACGGATCCCGGCGCGGCCCTGGCGATCCTCGACGGAAAACTCCGCCTGATCAGCCGCGACGTCGCCGCATCCCCGGCGCCGATCGACATCGAGACGGTCCATACGACGCTCGGACTCGGGCCCCGGGACAACGTTGAATTCCTCTCGTTCGAACCCCATGCGAATCTTGACTCGGCGCGAGAAGACGCCGACGGGAATCACGAGCTCACGCCCTTTCGTCGACTCATGGGGCTGTTCGCCCCCGACGCGCGAGATATCGCCGTCGTTATCCTGTTCGCTGTCGGCGTCGGAATCCTGTCGCTCGCGACGCCGATTGCCGTCCAGTCGCTCGTGAACTTCGTGGCGTTTGGTGGTCTCGTCCAGCCGCTGTTTGTCATCGGGATTCTCCTGTTTGCGTTCCTCGCGATGGCCGGCGCCATCGGGGCGTACAAGTCGTACATCGTCGAGGTCCTGCAGCGACGCCTGTTCGTTCGCGTCGTCGGCGACCTGGCCCATCGGCTCCCGAGGGTGCGTCTCGACGCGTTCGATTCCCGAAGTGGTCCGGAACTGGTCAATCGGTTCTTCGATGTCTTCACGGTACAGAAGGCGAGCGCGACGTTCCTGCTGGACGGCGTCGGCGTCCTGCTCCAGGCCCTGATCGGTCTCATCATTCTCGCGTTCTACCATCCGTTTCTGCTGGCGTTCGACATCGTCCTGATCGCGGCGATTCTGTTCGTCGTGTTCGTCCTCGGTCGCGGCGCCGTCCGCACGGCGATCCGCGAGTCGAAAACCAAGTACGCCGTCGCCGCGTCGCTGGAGGAAATCGCGCTGAATCCCCTGCTGTTCAAGCAGGCGGGCGGCGGCGACTACGCATGGCGACGCACGGACGCGCTGGCGGCGGACTATGTCGACGCGCGACGAAAGCACTTTCGCGTCGTGCTTCGGCAGATCGTTGGCGCCGTGACGCTGCAGGCGATCGCGGCGACAACATTGCTCACGCTCGGCGGCTTCCTCGTGATACAGGGCGAGCTGACGCTCGGACAGCTGGTTGCGGCGGAGTTGATCGTGTCTGTCGTCCTCGCCTCTTTCGCGAAGTTCGGCAAGCACCTGGAGAGCATCTACGATCTGCTTGCCGGCGTGGACAAACTGGGGCAGCTCATCGATCTTCCGCTGGAGCGCCAGGGCGGCGAGGACATCTCCGTTCGGACAGGCCCCGGCGCCCTGCGCCTGATCGACGTCGGCTTCGACTACGGTGGCGCCGGCGCGACGATCGAGAATATCAACCTCAATGTCGAAGCCGGCGAGCGGCTGCTGATCGTCGGCGACCACGGAACGGGCAAGAGCACCTTGTGCGAACTGATCTGTGGTGTTCGGACGGCGACGCAGGGTCGCGTCGAACTCGACGGTGTGGATCTGCGCGAGATGAGTCTCGATGCGATCCGCCGCCACATTGCCATCGTCAAGGGAATCGAGGTCGTCGAGGGGTCGATCTCTGAGAACATCCGCCTTGATCGATCAGACATCACGCACCAGCAGGTGCGAGATGCGGTTCGCGCCGTCGGTCTGCTGGATGACATCCGAGAGCTGCCCAACGGGTTTGAGACGCAGCTCAATCACCTGGGAAGACCATTGTCCTACGGTCAGGCCTGCCGCCTGATGGTCGCCCGGGCCATCGCCGGAACCCCGCGCATCCTCGTACTGGACAACCTGCTGGACGACTTCGACGCGTCCGCCCGCGCCGATGTCGTCCGCGCGATCCTGTCGCCCGATCGCCCCTGGACCGTGATCCTGACCAGCCAGACGGCGCACCAAATCAAGGAACTGACGCGCAGCGTGGCGCTCGAGAGCGATCGCGCCCTCGTGCGGGCATCGTGATCGCAAGGAGCAACGACGTGGCGAAGGGACTTTCAACAACACGGCGCGAACTGTCCGCGATGCGGATGACGCAGTCGTCCAAATGGACGATGCGGCTTGCCCTCGGCATCGGCGCGAGTCTCGTCGTGGGAACCCTGCTGATGGGACTTCTGCCCTGGCAGCAGAACGTGCCCGGCGCAGGTCGCGTCGTCGCCTACCTGCCGATCGAGCGACAGCAGTCCGTCGACGCACCGATCGGCGGAAGAATCGTGGATGTTCACGTCCAGGAAGGTTCGATCGTCAGGAAAGGCGACCTCCTGCTTGTTGTCTCCGACCTGGATCCGCAGTTCATGGGGCGACTGGAACAGCGCAGGCAGGCGATTGAATCGAAACTCAGCAGCTACGAGGAGAAGGTTCTGACCTTCGAATCCCAGATTCAGAATCTCGAGGCGGTCAGAGACCTCACGATCACGGCGGCGCAGTTCAAGGTCGAGACGGCCAAGGAGAAGGTCAACGCGGCGCGCCAAAAGCTGGCCGCCACCGAGGCCTCGCTCGTCGCGGCGGAGGCACAGTTCGCGCGGAAGAAGAATCTCTTCGAGGCGAAGGCGGTTTCCAAGCGGGACCTGGAAGTGGCACAGCGCGACCTCGAAATCGCCAGAACCTCCAGGATCAGCGCCGAGGCCGACCTGCAGGCCGAACTGGCCAACCAGCAGGCCCTGGAGACGGAACTGCACAAGATCGAGCAGGATACCGCCGTGAAAATCAACGACGTGCGCGGTAAGGTTCAGGAAGCGCGGGGTCAGGTCGCCGACACCCGCGACAGCCTTGCGAAGATCGAAGGGGAGATCAGCAAGGCGCAGACACAGCGCCTGACGGCGCCGATGGACGGCGTGGTATTTCGCCTGTCGGCCAACCTGTTCGGGCAGATCGTCAAGTCGGGCGACAAGCTGCTTGAGATCGTGCCGCAGACGGACAATCGCGCCGTCGAGCTCTGGGTGGACGGCAATGACGTTCCGCTCGTCACGGCGGGCGCCAAAGTCCGGCTCCAGTTCGAAGGCTGGCCCGCGGTCCAGTTCGCCGGCTGGCCGAGCGTCGCTGTCGGAACCTTCGGCGGCGTTGTGGACCTCGTGGATGCAACCGATGACGGCAAAGGCAAATTCCGAATACTCGTGCTCCCGGACGATTCCGACGAGGAGGCCTGGCCGAGCGCTCACTACCTTCGCCAGGGCGTTCGGACCAAAGGCTGGGTGCTGCTCAACGAAGTCAGCATCGGTTACGAAATCTGGCGGCAGCTCAACGGCTTCCCGCCCGTCACGTCGCCGGATGCGCCCAAGGACGACATCGCGCGGAAGCGCGTGAAGTGACTGCCGGGACTCGAGATTCATGAAGACCCAACATCGATCGATTGCGATGACGATCATCGCGACCGCCATTGTCGGCCCTCTCGGAGGCTGCGCCGCATGGGAAGGCGCCCTCGACGACAAGCTCGAACGCTCCGTCAGCGCGCGGCTTCGTGACATTCGCCCTGTCGATCTGCGATCGCTGGCCACGCGCCCGCCGTCGACAGTCGACGAGAAGATCGACCTGTTCACGCAGCGCCGCCCGAACGACACGTCGCCCCCGCCGGCGTCATTGTCGCTCGGCGTCTCCGACGCGCGGCTGGCTTCGATTCAGAACAACCTGACACTCCAGGCCGCCTTCGTTGATCCGAAACTCGCCAAGACCTATATCACGGAGGAGAAGGCGAAGTTCGACGCGCTGATCAGCGTCAATCTCGATCTGTCGCGCAAGGATTCTCCGGCCCTGGACGGCGATCTCGTCACGTTCACATCCGCCAGCAAGGAAATTGACAAGAAGACGGCGAAGCTGACGCGCGTCGAGCAGACGAAGGACAATCTCGATCTCGGCGTCGGACTCGATGTCCCGCTGCCCACGGGCGGCAAGGTCAAGCTCCGCTCGCTCTGGAGCGAACAGAATCTCTATCAGCCCGCCTTCTTCGATCAGTTCGTCAGCGCCAGCAAGTTCTCCATCAGCCAGCCGCTGCTTCGCGGAGCGGGTGTCGCCGTGAACACGGCCGCCATCCGCATCGCGCGCCTGAACGACAAGGCCATCGAAGCGAAGACGAAACTGAAGGCGATTCGCGTTCTGGCGAAAGTTGAGAAGGCCTACTGGAAACTCTATGCGGCGACAAAGGAGCTGGACGTCCGCCGTCAGCAGTACGATCTGGCGTTCGACAACCTCGAACTCGTTCGCAAGCGCGTCACACAGGGGCTGACGGCGGAAATTGAGATCGTGCGTTCGGAAGTCGGCATTGCCAAACGCATGGAGGCGCTGATTGTCGCCGAGACGAATCGTCGTCTGGCCGAGCGCGAACTGAAGCTGCTCCTGAACATGGACAATATCGATCTGGACTCCCCGACAACGATCCGGATCACGAGCGAACCACAACTGCTTCATTACGTGTTCGATCGGGACACGCTGGCCGCGCGGGCGCTGGAGCAGCGCATGGAGATGCTCGAACTCGAAGTCAAGCTTGCGGCCGACGCCGTCAAGATCGATTTCGCCCGCAACCAGACTCTGCCCCTGTTCATGGTCGACTTCGAATATGGCGTCCTGGATCGAAAGGACTCATTCGGATCGGCGTTTCGCGGCGCCTGGGACTTCGACAACGTCGACTACAAGCTGGGCCTTCGCGGCGAAATTCCCATCACGAACGAAGCGCGAAAATCCAAGCTGCGACGGGCCGTGCTCACGCGTTCCCAGCGGCTCGCAACGAAGAAGCTCCGCGAAATCACGATCCGCCGAGAGGTCTTCGACACGCTGGATGTCCTCGAACAGAACTGGCAGCGCATCCTGGCGGCGCGTCAGAATGTGATCGTGTCGGGCATGAACTACGAAATCGAGTTCAAGCAGTTCGACGAGGGCCAGCGCACGATGCGCGAAGTGCTCGAGGCGCTGACATCGCTGGGGGACGCCCAACTCAAGGAAATCAAGGCCATGATCGCCTACCAGGAGGCGCAGATCGACCTCGCCTACGCGACGGGCACCCTCCTCGGCTACTCCGACGTCGATGTCGATTCGATTCCGATTCCGAACTGACAGCCCCACGGACGGCGCCTATTCCGGACCATCGCCGCATCGACATCAATCGGATGGCGACAACAGATCGACGAATCGGCGGATTTCCTCTGACGTCGACGGCGTCATTTTCAATTCGCGACATCGCGTCCCTTCGCCGCGCGCATCCCAGATTCGAATCGTGTAGTCTCCGGAACAGGAGAAGAGACACTCCCCGCCCGCGCAGAAACGCAGACCGTCCACGCTGTCCAGATGTCCGCGAAGCTGAACGAGTTCAGCGCCACTGCCGGCGTCCCAGACGCGGATCATGCGATCCCGCCCGCCCGTGATGATTCGAGAGCCGTCCGGCGACACGATGACGGATCGAAAGACGCCCTCGGATTCACCGAAGCTCCGCACATCATCCGAACCGATGTCGTCAATGATGTTCACCTGCGCCAGCGCGGCGCAGATGCGACGGGAATCCGCCGAGAAGGCGATCTGTCCACTCGCTTTCGGCCACGAGCGGATCATGTCGAAGGACTCAGCGTCGAACAGGCACACGCCGCCATCCATGGACTCGCCCGTGGCGATGAAGCGTCCGTCGGGGCTGAATTCCGCGTACATGCCGCGCAGCCGCGCGACCTCCCTGAGGTCGTCCATCCTGAAAATGTGCGTCTCGCTGTTCACAGCAACGGCGAATCGCCTGCTGCGGGAATCCACACTGATCCCGCCGACGTTCTCGCCGATCCACTCATCGATCACACATCCTCGCGTGACGCCCGCGTCGGCGTCGTGAACTTCCAGCATCAGTTTCGAACTGTCCGCCGACTTCCATGCGACAATCAGTATCGCCCCCTGATCCGCGAAACGAACGGCGATCGGCGTCGCGCCGTCGATGTTCTCACGTGAAATCGTTGTCACGGGCGACCGTCGCGACAGATCCCAGAGAATCAGTTCGCTGGCGATCGACGCCAGCATGGCCCCGTCGGGGCTCACATCCATGTCGCGAACCTGATAGGTATGACCGCGCAGAACGCCGTGATCGCTGGCGGTGTCGACGTTCCACATCCGCAGGGCGCTGCGATCGCAGCTGGCCACCCGCCGGCCGTCGGGACTGAAGGCCACGTCGTTGACGGGCTCGCGATGACCGACAAGTACGCCGGCCGATGCGCCCGTGGCGGCGTCCCAGAGCCGAACGATCCGATCCTCCCCGCCACTCACGAGCTTCGTTCCGTCCCGATTGAAGGCGATCGCCAGCGCCGCGTCCGTGTGGGCTTCGTCGATGGCCCATTCAAGCTCGATGCCCGGCGACAGGCGCCACATGCGAATCTCGCGATTGCGCCCGGCGGTCACGAATCGCGCATCGTCGGGACTGAACGCCGCATCGCCGACACCTTCCGGATGCGGCGGAAGATCGGCAATCCGTCGCCCGCCCTCGACATCCCAGAGCGAGGCGTCAAACGGCTCACGCAGGTTCATGATCGCCATGAGGCGCCCGTCGTCGCTGAAGCGGATGTTCCCGCGCCTGACATTCGTCGCCTCGATCGCGCGATGCGCGCAGAGGAGCTGGGCCGTCGCCGCGCCTGCGTCCGGCCAGTTCTTCAGCGCGCATCGGCCGCTCGAAAGTTCGACACTCAGTTGCAGCGACAGCGGAATCGATAAACGCTCGGCCGCAATGCGAATCGGCGACATCAGCTCGGCGCGCCCCTGCGGCTCGATCAGAATCAGCGCGTCTCCCCATCGCGTCATCGCGACGTTTCGAACTGTATCGAATCCCTCGTCAGCGATGATCGCCAGATCCGGCGAGCGCAGGCGAACCAGCCGCCCGGTTTTCTCGGCGCTGTGGGCCTGCCTGACCAGGAGAACCTCGCCGCCGTCCCGACTGAAGGCAATCTGCGAGTTGAGTCCATGGCCCGGCGCCTCAACGACGGCGACGGATTGATCCAGTTGGCCGAAGAGATAACGCCACTCCCAGCCGCGAAGCGATTCCGGCGCCCGAAGCAGATGCTGTTCGGCGCCCGGAATGTCCTGATCCCGAATGGCGCCGCTCGCCGCCGCCAGCCCGCCGAGATAGGCGGAAACAGCCGACTCTTTCGCGTACGCCTGCGCCTCGCGTCGCGCGGCGCCCTCCCGCACCGCGAGCCAGGTCACACCGGCCAGCCCCAGGACGAGACTGACCAGCGTGGCAAACGCGCCGGCGACGACGGCGCGATGTCGCCGGGCAAATTTCCGCGCCTGGTACAGGGCGCTCGCCGGCCGGGCGTCGATGGGTTCGTCGTTGAGATACCTTCGAATGTCGGCCGCGAACTCGGCGGCGGAGGCGTAGCGCCGATCGGGCGCCTTGTCCATCGCCTTGGCGATGATGGTCTCGATGTCGCCGCGGAGTCGCTCGTCGTGCAGCGTGAGCCGCGCGGGTTCGTTGTCCCTGATGACCTGGGCCGCCTCAAAGATCGAGACATCCGTCAGGTCATGGGGCCGCCTGCCCGACATCAGTTCGTACGCGATCACGCCGAGCGAATAGACATCGCATCGCGTATCAAGGTCGCCGCCGGCGCCACTCAGCTGCTCGGGGCTCATGTAGGAGAGCGTGCCGACCACCTGCCCCGCCCGGGTGAAAATCGTATTCGCTGTCGCTTCCGGATCGACGCATCGGGCGATGCCGAAGTCGAGCACCTTCGGCCGACCGCCGCCAACCGACGCGCTGTCCGCCGATGAGTCCTCGCTCGTCCCCGGCGCTTCGTCGTCACTCCCGGCGACGACAAGAATGTTCGCCGGTTTCAGATCGCGATGGATGACGCCCTTCTGATGCGCGTGATGCACGGCGTCCGCCGTCAGCGCCAGTAGTCGCAGGCGTCGCCGGACATCCAGGTTTCGTCGGCGCGCGTACTCGTCCAGCGGAAGCCCTTCAATCAGTTCCATCGCGAAGAACGGCAGCCAGTCCGTCCCGACACTCGCGAATCCCGATTCATAGACGTGCGCGATGCCCGGATGCTGGAGTCTGCCGAGCAGATGCGCCTCCCGCTGAAATCGCTTGATGAGCTGGCTCGACGCCATGTGTGTGCGGATGACCTTCAGGGCCACTCGCCGGCGCGGGTTCTCCTGTTCGGCCTCGTAGACGACGCCCATGCCACCCTCGCCGATCTTCCGAATCACGCGATAGTTGGCGATCGTCACGGGCGTTTCGACGACGCCGTGCGACGACTGCGGCGCCTCGTCGATCAGCTGATGCAGCGCGTGGCGGCCTTCCTGAATGGCGTTGTCCGAGAAGACGTCGTCATCCGACAGGGCGTCGTATCCGAGAAGCGATTCGACCTCGCGAATGATGGACGTGTCCCCCGCCGCCTCACGCTGAAGCAGCGCGTCGCGTTCTTCCGGCGCCGCATCCAGGCACGCCCGCATGATCCGGCTCACGCGCTCGTGTCGATTGGGTTCGTTCATCAGGAATTCGTTTCAGTGATTCGCTTTCGCAACCACGCGCGGGCGATGCGCCAGTCGAGTTCGACTGTCCGACGAGACACACCCAGCAGATCGGCGATTTCCTCGGCGTTCAATCCGGAAAGAAATCGAAGTTCGACGATCCGCGACTGGCGCGGGTCCAGCTTTGACAGCTCCGCGAGCGCGTCATCCAGCTCGACGAGGTCGATCTGAGCGGTCTGATCCGTCAGGTAGTTGTCGTGAAGCGTGATTTTTGCGGCGCCCCCGCCCCGCTTCAGCCGCCGTCGGTCCCTCGCATGGTCCGCGAGCACCTGTCGCATGGCCGTCGCGGCGACCGCCATGAAGTGCCGCCGGCTCTCCCAGGAGTTGCTCGCGCTCTTCACGAGCTTCAGGTAGGCCTCATGGACCAGCGCCGTCGGCTGCAATGTGTGTTCCGGGTTCTGGGCCCGAAATAGGACCGCCGCCTGGGCCCGAAGGTCTTCATAGACGAGCGGCAGCAGGGCCGCGGCGGCGGATGAATCGCCCGCCCGTACCTTCGCCAGCATCTGCGTGACGTCGCTCTCGCTCACCGACGATCCTCGATCGAACGAATCCCCGACTTCCCGCGTCCTCGTTCCGACATCCGACGTATCGGCGACTCAACTCCGTAGATCCCAATAGCTTATGGAATCTCGGGGCGATCGTCCGAGATTGTTTTGCGCTGGGCGCCCCCAAAAGGCGTCTACGAAGGCGTGGAAGCCACGTTGGGGGGCGCCGCCGAGACAACTGCGATTCTCCGCGATTGTCATCGTCGTCGCAAATGCGTGAATGGCCCACACCCTACCCCATGAAACGGGCGGCGACAGACGTTATGTCGCCCGCTCACGAAGACGGTCAGGCAACCCCACGGCGCCTGGCCGTCTTCGATCTTTTCGGACGCAAGCCGGCGTCCGGAGCCGTTCTTACGTCGCCCGCCGACAACTTGGGCGCGCCGTCAGGTCCTCGATCAAGGTTGCCAACAGCAGGAGCTCGAAAATGCCATCCGTCGCCCATCCAGTTCACCATGAGTCGCTGCGCCTGCGGATCATCCGACGCTGCGCGTGCGCGCTGGCGCTCACCTTCCTCCTGTCAAACGCATCGACACTCACGGCGCAAACGACATACAACTGGACGGGCAACCAGAACAACAACTGGGACAACGGCGGCAACTGGGGAGGCGCCTCGGGCTACCCGGATGACCCGATGCACAACGCCAACTTCGACTCCTCGAACTACGGCCAGAGCGATCTGGTCATCGACACGCGCGGCGGGACCTTCGACATCCTCAATCTCCAGATGTTCGCGGCGGAGGAGCCGCTGACCTTTCGATCATCGGAGAACAATCCCGGATTGATTCGTGTTCACGGCAACGTGCGGTTCGGGAACAACGGCGTTAACGCCCCCACCGGGGCGCATGTGTTTGAGACCAATGTCGAGGTCGTGAATGCCAGCGAGTGGTCACGCGGCCTGAATCACTACGTCGATTTCCTCGGCGTCCTTTCGGGGGCGGGGACATTGACCGCGACGGCGAACGCAGAGGGCGTGGGACGGACACACTCGATCTGGAGGAACGCCAACACGTTCACCGGAACGCTGATCATTCAGGATGTCTACGTCGACATCCAGAACCGCAACGCGTTTCAGAATGCCAACGTCGTGATCAACTATGACGACGGCTTCGATATCGACGGCGCGACGCTGGCCGGCCAGACAGTCAACATCGGTTCGCTCAGCGGCACGGGGCGGCTCGACTTCCAGGCCAGCCACTTCGTCACGACCACCAACTCGAATACCACCTTTTCCGGCGTGCTTCGCAGTACCGGTAGCAACTCCCAGGCCCGCAACTTCACGAAGGCCGGCGCCGGAATCCTCACGCTGTCCGGGCAGATCACCAACTTTGGCACGCTCTACAACACCGGCGGCGGCGAGGTGGAAATCCTCCACGGCGGAACCTGGCAGCGACTTGAAGCCGACAGTGGCACGATCGATATTCGCGGCGGCGCGACGGTCAACCTCGCCAACGATGGCCCGAACGTGTTTTTCCTGAACGGCGGCGGCAGTGTCTTCATCCGCGAAGGCGCCGACGTGACATTGACTGGAACGGCGACCAATCCGCCGCCGCGCGTCATTCAAACAGGCGGAGGCTCGTTCAACGTCAGCGGTTCGGGCAGCACGCTCACCGCGCCGCAAATCACTGTCGGCCCATCGGGTACCGGCTCACAACTCTTCGTGGCGGACGCTGGCGGCGCGGCGGATGTCGGCTTGCTTCAGGTCGGTGATATTGCACCCGACGACGGATCGTCGGGCGCCGCGGCGGCCAGCAATAGCGGCGTCATCGACGCCGACCAGATCTCCCTTTTCCCACGCGGCTCGCTGCTCGTCTCCGGCGGTCAGGTCATCGCGGACCAGATCGTGGTCGGAGGATCAACGGAACCGATGGCATTGTCTGACGGCTCACCTGGCGCAGCGCTGGTCATAGGCGGAAGCGGCGGCAGCACAACGTTCAACAACGTCATCCAGAATAACGTCGGCGGCGCCGGCTCAGTTAGAAAGGAAGGCGCCGGCACGCTGACGCTGGGCGGCGCGAATACGTTCTCCGGTGGCGTCACGGTCAACGGCGGAACCCTGCTGGCGACAAACACGTCCGGCTCCGCGACGGGCCCCGGCAATGTCACTGTCGCCAGCGGCGCGACGCTCGGCGGCACGGGCGCATGCGCCGGCGCGGTGACCGTCCATTCCGGCGGTACTGTCGCGCCGGGCGCGTCGATCGGCACTTTGACGGTCGGCAACGCGACCTTCGAAGGTGGTTCAAACTTGAACATTGAGTTTTTTGCGGGAACTTCGACAGTCCAATCTGACAAGCTCGTCGTAAACGGGACCGCGACCCTCGGAGGGATGCTGAACATCACCAGACTCAGTGGCTCAGTATCTCTTCCGAGCAATCCCTTCGTCATCCTGACGGCGGACAACCTCGTCGGTACATTCGACCAGATTATCACGCCCTTCGGTTCCCTATGGAATGTCGTTTATGACAGAGTTACGGGCGAGGTTCGTGTCGGAATCTGTCTTGACTCCGACAATGACGGCGTTTGCGACGAAAATGATATCTGTTCTGGCTTCGACGATCATCTCGACGCGGACGGCGACGGCGTACCGGATGGTTGCGACATCTGCCCCGGTTTCGACGACAGTGTCGATGCCGACAACGACGGAGTGCCCGATGGCTGCGACATCTGCCCAGGCGGCAATGATACCTTGGACACCGACAGCGACGGCGTCCCGGACTTTTGCGATCCGTGCCCGCTCGATAACCCCAACGACTCCGATTCCGATGGCGTGTGTGACTCGAACGATATTTGCCCCAGCGCCAATGACACGTCTGATGCAGACAGTGACGGCATTCCCGATGGCTGCGACACGTGCCCCAGTTCGCCCAACGTCCACAATGTCACGCAGGACGCGTACTATCCGACGATCCAGGCCGCGCTCGACGCCGCACAGGACGGCGACGTGATTCAGCTCGGCGCATGTACGTTTACAGAAAACGGCCTGACGATTCCGCAAGGCGTCAATGTGACGCTGCAGGGCGCGGGCGCCGCCGCAACGACAATTGACTGCAACAACGCCGGCCCCGCCATCACGATCAACGGCGGCGCTACGCCGAGCACATCGGTCATCCGTGACCTCGCGATCACGGGAGGTGGTAGTGATAAATTCGCAATTGTGATGGGCGAAGGCGATTCGCCGACCATTCAATCCGTCGTTGTCCATCAATGGGTCGGTGAAGGAATCGTCGTAGCCGGTTCGGCGTCTGTGCTCGATCGCTGCTCCTTCCTGGACAACCAGACGGAATTTGGCGTCGTGGCTCTCAATTCCGTGGTCATGCGGCAGTGTGTCATCGTGGACACGGGGACAAGCTCGTCCGTCCTCTTGTTGGCTGGTACGGCGGCTCAGATCGTAAATTGTACGATCAATTCAGCCGGCGGCATTGACGCCGGTCCTCTTGCAACGTTGGACCTGATCAACTCGATCGTGAAGGGCGCCGTTCTTGTTTACGAAACGGGTACCCTGAACGCCTCGCGCAGCATGTACGTGGGCGCGACCGGCGACAACATCGACGCCGATCCGGTATTCAGCGATTCATATAAGCTCGTGGAAGGCTCGCCCGCCATCGACGCCGCGAACTACGACGCCTACATCACGGCGGGCGGCGGCGCGACAGACATTGACGGCGCGCCGCGAACGCATGACGACCTGGGCGTCGGCGACACCGGCGTGGGCGCGATCACGTACCTCGACATCGGCGCCGCCGAGTTTCAGTCCTTCAGCGATTCCGACAACGATGGCGTCGGCGACGCCTTCGACATCTGCCCAGGCTTCGATGACAACGTGGATACGGACAACGACAGCGTGCCCGACGGCTGCGACGCCTGCGCGGGCTTCGATGACAACATGGATGCGGACAGCGATGGCGTTCCGGATGGCTGCGACGTCTGTGCCGGTTTCGATGACATCGAGGATGCCGACGGCGACGGCACGCCTGACGGCTGCGATGTCTGTCCGGGTTTCAACGACTACAACGACATGGACAACGACGGCGTCCCGGACGCGTGTGACGCGGATTGCACGACCTTCCCGGTCCACGTGGCCACATCGCAGGAGCTGAGTGACGCCATTGACTGCGCCAACTACCTCCCGGACAGCGGCACGATCTACCTCGACGCCGATATCACACTCACGTCAGAACTCGATGTATCCTCGCCCATCGTGATTGAAGGACAGGGACACGTCATCGAACGTGACAGCGGAGCGAACCTCAACCAGTTGATATTCGTCTCTACCATTGGCGAACTCACGCTGCGCGAGTTGACGTTGCGGAATGGCGCGTCAGGTCACGGCGGCGCGGTACGCGTCACCTCAGGAACGCTCACGATGATCGATTGTCAGGTGACAGATAGCTCGGGCCACTTCGGCGCTGGCGCTATTCTCGCCCAGAACAACTCCGATGTCACGCTTGAGCGTGTCGTTATGACCGGCAACGTGACGGATTCGGGTAATGGCGGGGCCCTCGAGATGGTAGGAGGTACTCTGGCAATTCGCGATTCGGTATTTGCCGGAAACACGGCGCGCTCAGGCAGCGCAATTTACATCGATGGAGTCAATCAAGCTCTCGTGGCGAACTCGATCTTCTCGGGTAACTACGCCGATGGTAATGGCGGCGCCGTCTGGAATAAGAACGGCACGCTCACGCTGGTGAATTGTACGCTTGTCAACAATCGTGGCCTCACCAACGGCTGCGGGTTGTTCACAACAGCCAGCGCTACCAGCAACTTGATCAACTGCATTGTGGGAGGCGCCACGACTGATTCCGGTCCCAGCTCGGAGATCTATACGGATATTGGCGGCGTGTTCAATACGAGTTTCACCGCGCTGAAGGGCGGCTTTGCTTCGGTCGCGGGCTCGTACAATGACCTCGGAGGCAATCTGTCCTTCACGAATCTGAGCGACGTATTCGTCAATCCGATCGATGGGGCAAACGCCCCGACCACAGACGGCGACTATCACATCGTCCCGAACAGCGTCGTAATCGACCAGGGCGACAATACCGAAGCGACAAACGCCGGTCTCACAACAGACATCGACGGCGACGACCGCATCATCGGACTGACGGTGGACATGGGGGCGGATGAGGCCACGTGCTCGCTGGACGGCGATGACGACGGCGACGGTGTGTGCAACTCCGTCGACGTCTGCCCCGGCTTTGACGACAAGGCCGACGTCGACGGCGACGGTACGCCGGACGCCTGCGACTTCTGCCCCGACTCGCCCAACGTATATAACGTCACGCAGGACGTGTACTACTCGACGATTCAGGCGGCGCTCGACGCCGCGCAGAATGACGACCTGATTCAGCTCGGCGCATGTACGTTTGAAGAAAGCGGCCTGACATTTCCTTTCGGTGTCAAACTAACGCTTCAGGGCGCCGGAGCCGGCGAAACGACATTCAATTGTGTCGGCGCTGGCCCCGCAATCAACTTATTCGGCAGCACCCCACTGAACTCACCCGTTATCCGCGACCTCACCATCACTGGCGGCACGTCCGGGCTCGCGATTTCATTGGGCGAAGGCGATGCGCCGACCCTTCAATCCGTGGTTGTCCGACAATGGGGTGGCGTCGGAGTTATCGCCGGCGGTGCGAACGTTGTCCTGGATCGCTGCTTCTTTGTGGATAATGCCACGGACATCGGCATCGCGGTCGGTCCATCCTCGATCATTCGACAGTGTGTCATCGTGAACACGGGATCGGAATTCTCCGTCTATTGCCCTTCCGGATCGACGCAGATTGTGAACTCAACCATCAACTCGGCCGCCGGCGTGATTGTCTCTGGCAGCGCAGAGCTGGACCTGATTAACTCGATCGTGAAGGCGCCCCTTAGCGTTGAATCGATGGGAACGCTCAACGCCTCGCGCAGCATGTTCGTCGGCGCGACCGGCGACAACATCGACGCCGATCCGGTCCTGAGCGATTCACATCGACTCGTGGCGGGCTCCCCGGCCATCGACGCCGCGGACTACGACGCCTACATCGCGGCGGGCGGCGCTGTGACGGATGTGGAGGATCAGCCCCGCACCCACGACGACGACGGTGTAGCGGATACCGGCGTGGGCGCGATTACATATCTCGACATCGGCGCCTTTGAATTCCAGGGACTGACCGATTCAGACAACGACGGCGTGGGCGACGCCATCGACGCCTGCCCCGGTTTCGATGACGCCCTGGACGCCGATAACGACGGCATCCCAGACGGCTGCGACGAGGACTGCACCAATGCCCCGATCCACGTAACCACGGCGCAGGAACTGATCGACGCCATCCACTGCGCCAACTACTCTCCGAACATCAGTACGATCTTCATCGACGCTGACATCGGACTTACGTCGGCGTACGACAACCTGTTGGACGACGGCTTGCCCAGTGTGACGACGCCCATCGTGATCGAAGGACAGGGCCACGTCATACAACGCGGCGCCGGCGCAGTCGGAGTGTTCCGTCACTTCGGCGTCGACGGGGGCGACCTCACTCTGCGCGAACTGACGTTGCGTGATGGCGCCGCGAGTCGTGCCGGCTCCCTACGCGTCTATTCAGGAACGCTCTCGATGATCGATTGTCACGTGATGGATAACCGCGGGCACTTCCGGTCTGGCGCACTCTATGCGATTGGCGGTTCCGATGTCACGCTTGAACGCGTCACAATGACAGGCAACAGGACAGACAATGCATACGGCGGGGCCGTCGATATGTGGGGCGGCACATTGGTGATTCGCGATTCTATATTTGCCGGAAACACCGCGGATTCGGGTAGCGCCATATCCGTCACTGACATGGCTCAGGCATTCGTGACGAATACAATCTTCTCGAGCAACTTCGCCGAGAATATCGGCGGTGCGATCTACAACAGCAACAGCACGCTCATGCTGGTGAACTGCACGATTGCCGGCAACCGCCGCGATGCCGGCCGCAGTGGGTTGTACACCGCCACCGGATCTACGACCACGCTGATCAACAGTCTGGTATGGGGCAATTCGTCCGCATCCGGCCCGCAAATCTATACAGAAGCTGGCGGTACGATGAACTTGAGTTTCAATGGTCTTGAAGGCGGTCTGGCCGCCGTCGAGGGCCCGCTTAACGACAACGGCGGCAATCAATCGTTCACGAACGCGGACGTGGTCTTCGTCAATCCGATCGACGCGGCGAACGCGCCCACCTCGATTGGCGACTATCACCTCACGACCAGCAGTGTCGCCATCAACCTCGGCGACAACGCCGCCGCGACGAACGCCGGACTGACCTTCGACATCGACGGCGACGCCCGCATCATCGGCGGCGTGGTCGATCTCGGCGCCGACGAAGTCGATGCATGTGTTGGCGACGGCGACAGCGACGGCGACGGTGTGTGCGACGCCGTCGACGCCTGCCCCGGCTTCGACGACAACGTCGACCATGATAACGACGGCGTGCCGGACGGGTGCGACGTCTGCGACTTCATCGACGACAACCAGAAGGTTCATAACGAGACGCAGGACACGTACTACACGACGCTTCAGTCGGCCATCGACGCCGCCAACAACGGCGATGTTCTTCAGCTTGCTGAGTGCGTCTTCTTTGAAGACAACATCACGTTTACGCCCGGCGTTGACGTCACGATCCGTGGCGGCAGCGATCGAATCATCGACGGCGGAGACGATGACAACGATCCCATATTCGTCATTGATGGCGGCGCTTTCGAGGCGCGACCCGTGATCGAGGGCATGACGATTCGGAACGTGGGCGGTCCGGCCATCACAGTGGCCGATGGCAATTCACCCACGCTCCGGCGCCTGACCTTCCCACAGGTCGAAGCGGACCACGTGATTGCCGCCGGCGGCTCGACGCTGATCGACAGTTGCCTCTTCGGCCAATGCACAGCGACGGATGCGATCGTACGACTCAGCGAGCAGGCGACGATGCTTCAATGTCTGACATACGCCAATACGACGCCGCATGAGGTCCGCGCTGAGGCGGGATCGCCGCGAGTCGTCAACTGCACGATCAGCGGCCCCAATGACTCGATCCACGCCGCGGACGGGGTCACAGTGGACGCGGTCAACTCGATCTTCGAAGGTGGTGTCTCAACCAGTGGGAGCGGCGCCATCAACGCGTTTCGCTGTCTCTATCAGGGCGCCACGGGCGACAACATCGATGGCCTGCCAACCTATCAACAGCCCGGGAATCCGTACCTGTTTGCCCAGGGCTCTTTGGGCATCGACGCCGCCGACTACGACGCTTACGTCGCCGCCGGCGGCGCCTTGCAGGACGTCGGTCATCAACCACGAACGCACGATGACCTTGGAACGCTCGACACCGGCTCGGGCGCGATCAGTTACCTCGACATCGGCGCCATCGAATACCAGGGGCTGACAGATTCAGACGATGACGGAGTCGGCGACGCGATCGACGCGTGCCCCGGATTCGACGACAACGAAGACGCGGACAATGACGGTCTCCCCAACGGCTGCGACGCCTGCCCCAATCAGGCCACGGGCGACGTGAACGACGATGGGTTCGTGGACGCGGGTGACATCGCAGGTTTCGCCGCGATTCTCCTCGATCCGGACGCCGCGACGCCCGACGAGCTCTGCGCCGCGGATACCAACGGCGACGCCGCTGTGAATGGCCTCGACATCCAGGGCTTTGTCGAATTGATGATTGCTCCTTAAGTACAGTGAGTTAGCCCCTTGCTGTACGAATCCGTTGCATGCCCGCGGCGCCGATTGCGATCGGCGCCGTGTGGCGTGCCGGTTCATCCCGCGACCGCCGATCCACCTCCCCCGCTCATCTCAGACCATGCGGACACTTGACGCCGGAAGACGCGTGCAAACGCCGGCTCGACATCGCGAGTTTCCGATGGTCCGCGCCCTTGATAGGCTCCCGGCATGATCAAGCGACAGATCGTGGCGATGGGCGGCGGCGGATTTCTCATGTCCGGGGATTTCGACAGGATGGACGCGTATGTCCTGTCGCTTGCCCGTAAGCGCAGACCGCGCGTCTGTTTCGTCCCGACCGCCGGCGGTGACAAGACCGACAACATTGCGAAGTTCCATGAGGCGTTCACAGGCGCGCGGGCGGAGGCCTCGCACCTACGCCTCTTCGGTGTGCCGCGGACGGACATTCGTGATTTTGTGCTTTCGCAGGATGTCATCTACGTCGGCGGCGGCAACACGGCCAACATGCTCGCCGTCTGGCGCGTTCACGGCGTCGATCGGCTGCTGCGAGAGGCGTGGCGACGCGGAATCGTGCTGACCGGCGTGAGCGCGGGCATGCTGTGCTGGTATGAGGGTGGCGTGACGGATTCCTTCGGCCGACCGCTCTCCGCCATCCACGACGGGCTCGGTCTCCTCAAAGGCAGCGCCTGCCCGCACTACGACGGCGAGACGGATCGACGCCCCATCTACCACGCGTTGCTTCGCAAGTCTCTGCCTGGCGGTGTCGCGGCGGACGACTGGGCGGCCATTCACTACATCGGCCGCAAAGTCCACGCGTGCGTCGCCGCCAAAGCCGGCGCGAAGTGCTATCGGGTTCGCGTTCGCGGGCGCGACATCCACGAGGTCGAACTGGCGACGCGACTGCTGACGTGACGCGTCAGGCGCACCTGAACAGCGATTTACCATTCATTCGGGCCCGTGTTACCTCCGCGCGAGATACTCCTTCTCCGAGAAGAAGGGCGTTCAGTAATGACGTCGCCTGAATCGCGGCGGTCGCGTGGTGTTCGCGCGTCATGCCTCTCCATGAAAAAGGGCCCAATCACCATGTCACAAGACACCAGCGCTCCCTCGAAGTTGAGTGAGGTCCTGAAGACAATGATCGACAAGACGGAGGGCAGTGAGCGCGTATCGCTCGGTGACTTGTTTGACGCGCTGGAGTCACGCAGCTACGGACCGATTCTGCTCGTCCCGGCGCTGATCGCGATTATTCCCGTGGTCGGTGGCGTACCAGGCGTGTCCATCCTGGCGGGCTCTCTCATAATCCTGATTGCAGCGCAGGCGGCGGCCGGACGATCACAACCCTGGCTTCCGGGCAAGCTGCTTTCATTCAGCTTCCCCCGCAAACGGCTGGTCAGGGGCTATGAGAATGTCGGCCCCTGGATTCGCAGGTCCGAGCGTCTGGTTCAACGACGGATCCCCGCGCTGACGGAAACACCGTTTGTTCGAATCATTGCCGCGTGCTGTGTTCTGCTGGGAATCCTCTTCTACCCACTCGCGCTGATCCCTTTCGCGGTTCTCGTGCCGGGACTTGGCGTCTGTTGCCTGGCCCTGGGGCTGACGACGCGCGACGGATACCTCATTGTCGCCGGACTCACTGTCTTCGCCTTTGCCACTGGTATGACTCTCTGCGCGCTCTGAGGCGCCCGACGCTCGACAAGCTCGCCAATCCTGTGCAGCGGGCTCCACTTGGTCGCAGCGAATCCTAAATGTCGCCATGTCGTCCCTACAGCCGCCAATGGAAGGCCCCCCCGCCCCTATCCGGCGCCGGGCGAGAATCATGGAGGAGCGGGTATCGATGGCAGGGGTTCCGCTCACGCAACAGGATTGACAATGGACTGGCCAAACGCCTCACCGAACATCGCTCCAGACCCACGCTCACCGAACGCCATCAGGCTACTCGCGTTCGCTTCGCAACGCCCGCCGCGGTTGGCGATCCGTTCGAACTCGGCCCTGTCCTGATCAGTACAGGTCGTACGGATGTGGACGGCGCCTTGCGGGTCCGACCAGGATTCCCCATTGACCCGCGTCGCGCTGGCGCCCTGCGAAACAAACTTCCCGAGGAGCGAGAGACACTTCGTCGGTGATTGCCAGTTGCCGCCTGGCGGACAATGGGTCAATCTCACGACGAACGGCTGACGAGGGGCGCTTCGATGCGCATAGCTTCACGAATTGGATCCGTTACCGTCGTCTTCCAGATGTTCGTCGCTACAAGCGCGCTTGCGACAGGGCGCGTGAGTTCTGACGAGGCGCTGGACAGAGTGATCTTCTCGACGCAGTTAGTCCCATGGACGGGGATCCTGGCACGAGACTGTGTGACGGGTGAGGAATGGCAAATACACTCGCCCGTGGCGGCTAATTCAATTGCAGTTGACGCCACGCACGACAGACTGTTCTGGGCCGACGATGCGAATGGCCGCATATGGGAATCCGATACACATGGCGAAGGTGTGCGCGAGCTGCTCTCCGGCCTGAGCCACCCCACCGGTCTCGCAATCGACACAGTGAATAACGTCCTGTACTGGGGCGAGCCCCAAACATACAGCGTGTTAGGGCCGCCGATCATATGCCGACTGGACCTGCGAACCGGCGGCATCGAGAAAATCGCGGTTCCGCATCTGCAAAAGGTTGAGAGAATCCAGGTCGATCCGGTGAACGAAGTTGTGTACTTTCTTGATGTGTCCTGGGGGGCCATCGGTCGAATGAGCCTGAATGGAACAACACGATACACACCGCTGTCTACCAATGGGAATATCACGGATTTCGTCATCGATCTGAATCGCCACACGCTCTATTGCGTTGCAGGCGACAGTATCCTGCGGCGCCCGATGTTCGAAGGAAGCGAACACGAGGTCGTTGTTCAGCGTGATGGGATTTCGCATGGAACCGCTGTCCTGCTGACAAGGCAGGGAAATGCGGTCGTCTGGCAGGATCGGGCCGGAATCACTGAAGCCGATTCGGAGAATCCGAGTCAGCAGGAAGTCGTTGGGCCGAAAATCAACCTCTGCAAGGGAATTGCAATCGCAACGCGATCTGATTGTGCATTGCCGGAGCGCAACCCGAGACTGATCGTATCAGGGTTGTTCTTCACGACGTGTCTTCTCGTCGCCGGCGCCTGTGTTGCCTTGCGCAAAGTGGGCCTTTGGGCGCCATCGCACCTGACAGCGCGAATCAAGCGTTGGATCTGTTGTGCATGCGGGGTCGGGGCGTGTCTTGGATGGGCAATCAACCTCTGTGGCGTCGATGTGTTTGCCGGGGACCGGACGCACGCTGTCGAAATTGTGGCGGGTTCAGTCGTCTACCTGCATTCGGAAAACGAACTGAGATGGCCCGTCGGTTGGGGAGTCTGCAATCGTGCGGACTTTACAGACACGGGATCGTGGGCGCCGCACGTGACGCGAGGCGCCCTGAAGTACAGGCGCCCGCTTCGGGTTTCGGTACCCCTGTGGATGCTCGTGGCGTCGTTGTTACTCCCGCTTGCGTGGTACGCCCGTATGGCCGTCAGAATGCGAACCGGTCGCTGTACACAGTGTGGGTACCAGTATCAGGCGTCATCGACTTCCGTCTGCTCTGAGTGTGGATGGGACAATCAACGCGCGGCAAAGGCGTTCAGCGCTCCAGAAACTCGCCAATCCGATGCAGCGGCTCCAGCTGATCGCACAGGATCTTGAACGTCGCCAGAATCGGCACGGCCAGCAGCGCCCCGGGGATGCCCCACAACCAGCCCCAGACGATCAGTGCGAGAAACACGACAACGGGACTGAGCCGCAGTCGATGCCCCAGGATCATCGGCGTCACGAGCGTTCCTTCAATCGTGGTCAACCCGTAATACGCGGCCATGACTAGCACGGCGTAGCCGATCGTGTCGCCCTCGATGATGGCCACAACGCCGACAACGGCGACGCCCGTCAGCGCCCCGAGATAGGGCACGAAATTCAGGAAGAACGCCATCACGCCCCACAAGGCCGGATTCGGCAGCTTCAGCGCATACATCGCCAGGGCAATGGCAATCCCCAGCGCCGTGTTGATGACTGTGATCGAGAAGATGTACGTGGCAATGTCGTTCTGAATCTTGTGGACAATCTCGACGGCCTGCTTCTTCTCCCGCAATCGCGGAAGCACGCGCACGAGCTTTCTCAGAAAGGAATCACCCGACGCAAGCAGAAAGAACAGAAACGCCACTGTCAGAAATGACATCAGCATCACGCCCTGCGTCTGCCCTAACAGGTAATCGAGCAGGCCCTCTCCCCGAACCTGCACCTTGAGGCCCGATTCCCCGACATCCGCGACCTTCTCCACGGCGTCGGAGACGGCCTTCACCTTCTTGATCGGATCTTCGAGGCTGTGGAGTTTCTGTTCGATCTTTCGAACACCGCGAGGAAGTTCGTTGAGCCACGTCGCGGCCGGCGCGGACAACCAATAGAACCCGAACGCCAGGACGATCGACAGCCCCGACAACAGCAGCCCGGATCCCGCGGAATCGGGAATCCCCGCCCGATTCAGCCAGCGCACGGGCGGCCGCAACATCAGGCTCAGCAGGACCGCCAGCACGAGCGGAATGAAGATCGCCCGAGCGACGAACAACGTGTGAAACGCCGCGATGAGGAATACGCCGGTCAAGGCGACGGAACGGATATCGATCGGTCCCCTGAATAACGAGTGGGCCTTCTCGGATTGCACGGATTCCTGTCGACGCGCGTCGTCTTCGCGGCCCTGGCCCAGGTCGCGCGTCGTCTCCCCTGCGTTCGCTTCCACCATCGGATCGGCCGCCGTGCTCTCCCGTTTTGTTTTCTGGCTCATGGCTTTCTGACTTCTCCACTCCGGGATTGCCGGTCGCAACCCGCGATTTCACGCCGCGACAACGGATAAGGGCCGCCGCCAACGCCCCTGTAACCCTAACGCCGGCGATTAAACAATTGTTGAACGCGGGTTCACGGGCGCGTCAGCGGCGCCCCCTAAAGTCTCCAATGAAGTCACGAACGACGAAGTGAAGGACTTCGCCGAATCCATGTGAACTCCAATGCAAGGAGGTACCCTCGATGAAAACAACCCTCAGAATCATCACGTGTGGCGCTGTCGCCCTGAGCGCATCCACCGCGTCTGTCCTCGCCGACACACCTTCCCCCCGCGAGGCGCGAACTGTCGAGAAGCACATGCGGCGAGGGGGCCGATCCCTCGCCGATATCATCCGCGCCGCCGAGGAGAAGAGCGGCGGGAAGGCGGTCTGCGTCGAACTCGTCGACTCCGAAGGACGGCGACAGATCAATCGCAACTGGCGTGAACAGAACAACCAGAAGGCCGCCGACGCCAACGGCGCCGCGAAGGACGAGAACAAGTTCGATTACCGCGTGACCTGCCTCGTCAACCGCTCGAAACTCCAGGACGTGTACGTCTGCCCGCAGACGGGCGCCGTTCTCATGACCTCAAGCACGAGCCGCTACGGTCTCGAGCGCGACTCGCGACGGAGCCCGCAGAATGGCGAAGGTGATTCCGCGACTGCGACGACGAAGCGCCGAGCCCACGGCGAAGACGACCATGACGCCGCGATGACGAATCCGGGACAGACACTGCTGGCGAGTCGGATTATCAATCTTCGCGCCGTCAATCCGCAGAACAACGACCTCGGCGACATTGAGGACATCGCCATGAATCCGCAGAATGGCGATGTCGTCTACCTCGCCCTGGCCCGCGGCGGCTTCATCGGCATCGGCACGACGATGTACGCGGTCCCCTGTGATACCGTGGTGAACTGCAATCAGGATCGTATGTGCCTGGATATCAGCGCCAGCGCGCTGAAAGACATGAAGGGCTTTAAGAATGACGAGTGGCCCACGCAGAGCGACTCGCATCTGACGAAGTCGACGAACGTAGCGAACGCCGCCCGGATCGCGAAGGTCACGGATATCTACGGCAAGGCGCTCTACGGCGCCGACGAGAAGCCGCTCGGCGAAATCGAGGATCTCGTCGTTGACATCGACGCCCGCAGGATCGCCTACGCGATCGTCACCTGCGACGGCGGAATGATCGCCGTCCCCGCCTCCGCCATTCGCCACACGGAGGACAAGTGCGTGATCGACATGACGAAGGAACGATTCCTCGCCATGCCGAAATTCAGGGACGACGCCTATCCGAACTGGATGAACCAGGCCTGGAGCGCCGGCGTCCATCGCGACTTCAACGTCCAGCCTTACTGGAAGGACGCGAAGCCGAGCGAGCGAGGCAACGTGACGATGACGACAACGAATGACTAAGCGCGCGCTCCGGCGCGCGGATGCCCGGCCGGGGGTGGGACCAACGCGTCCCGCCCCCGGCTTTTGGCATTCTTCAGACGCGGCGTTCGCGGCGGATGATCGAGGTCCGGTCAAACCGGGCCAGTCGGACACAGGCGCGCCCGCGCGGCGCCCCACTCAGTCTATGCTGACGGATTCGGCTTCTCGGCGATCAGATGAACGAAGACATCCGATCCACGTGAGACCACAAGAAGTCTGCGCAGTCGCCCGAGACGTCGAAACCAGAGCGTTCCCACCTGTTGCGCCGTCGATATCCCGGCGATCAGACGCAACTCGTTCGCGATCGCAGACGACAGGTCGGCGGGAATGGGCCTCATCCAGTACCAGCGGCTCGGTGAATGGCGTGCGTGTGGCGCCGTCAGAGTGGCGTGTGATTCGGCCGCTCCCCCTCCACGGCGGGCCTCCGGCGTCGATTCTCGCTCCAGCGGAGTTCCATCGCCGCCGCGTTGCTCGGGACGTTCATCCCTGACAAGCTCCCATACCTCCAACTCCCCATCCACTCCGCCCGCGGAGAAGTGGACACAAACGGCGCCGTCGTTGATTGCCTGCGTCAGAATGAGGGCAATCAAATCCCGCCCGGGGTTTTGCTCGCGCTCCTGGGAGTCGCGAACCTCGAGCAGGACGCGATCGCCCAGAAGAAACTCCATCAGGTAGTCACGAATTGCCACGCCATACTCCGCCTGTGCGAATCGCGATCTCCGCTCCCGTGAGCCGCCGACGGCTCCGACTGGTCCCCCGGGAGGCTGCACTGTAAGCCGGGGGGCGCCGCGACACTTGTCATCTGATTCTCGCTGGCGGGAAATCTCACTGAACCTGGCGCATAACCCGCCCTGATCGAGTGCGCCCCGGACCACTGAGCCCTTTTCACTTTCCTCCTGCAGAGTCTACGCCATACCGATTAGCGGTTGATACCGGCGCAGACGAATCCGTCATTGAATTCACGAATTCGCAGGAAACGGCGGCAGAGAAAACCGGCGGAATGTGAACCACAATCCCTGGGCTCCGCGACGCGTACGCGTCACGGATTCACTTCGTGGCTCCCGTGGATGAATCGTGTCCGGCTGATTCGACCTGTCCGCGTACAGATTACGAGATTCGCGTCCAGAATCGGCCACAAGCCTCCCGAGATTCCGAAAATCCCTTTGTTCGAGTCACGTGACCAACGCCCTCAGCCACCCCTAATTCCCTTCTGGAACAGAATTTGCACGAATCAATCGGCGGAACCTACAATTCGGGGAGCATGATTCGACGCGTGGTGTGCGGATGGACGAAGTTCAGAAAATTCAGATCACTCAGATCCTCGGCGAGCTCTCGGATGGCGAAAGATCCGCGGCCGAGCGGCTCGTACCGTTTGTTTACAAGGAGCTCCGGGCGCTCGCCGGCAGCTACCTGCGAAACGCTCGAGCAAACCACACGCTTCAGCCCACGGCCCTCGTTCATGAAGCCTACCTGCGGCTGGTCCGATCCGATGCGGGCTGGTCGAGCCGAAAGCACTTCTTTGACGTCGCCGCGATGGCGATGCGACAGCTGCTGACCGACCATGCCCGCCGCAGGGCCACGAAAAAACGTGGCGGTAAGGCTCAGCAGATGTCGTTAACTCTCAGCGATGTGCCGTCTGATGTGATGGCCGAGGTTGACCTCATCGCGCTGGATGAGGCGCTCACGCGACTGAGCGAACTTGACCCGCGGCAGGCGCGCATTGTCGAGCTGCGATACCTCGCGGGTTTGTCCATCGAGGAAACGGCCGACGTGCTTGAGACGTCGCCGCGTACTGTCACGCGCGAATGGCGCGTCGCCAGGGCCTGGCTGCGCACCCAGCTGAGCGAGGACTGAACTCGTGACGCCCGAACGATACCGGCGGGTCTGCGACCTGTTTCACCTGGCCTGCGATATTCCGGAATCCGATCGCGCCGCCTTTATTGCAGATCAGGCGGATGGTGATTCGGACCTCATCGCGGCCGTCGAGGCGCTGCTCGCCAACGACGACGGCATGGGGTTTGCCGCCGCCGATTCGGGCGGACTCGTTCAGAACATCCTCGGCGATTCCGATGTCGTTTCTCTTCATGACGCGGCGAATGACGAGAACACGCCGCCCCTGCCGGCCTCCATCGGTCCCTACAAGGTCCTTCGCAAACTCGGGGAAGGCGGGATGGGCGTCGTCTACGAGGCGATTCAGACGAATCCGGCGCGCCGCGTCGCCCTGAAGATCCTGCGGCCCCGATTCGCGACGGGACAGATGCTGCGTCGATTCGCGCACGAAGTCCAGATTCAGGGACAGCTCAATCATCCGGGGATTGGTCACGTCTACGACGCCGGCGTCGAGAGAACGCAACACGGGACCTTCCCGTATTTCGCCATGGAGTTGGTCGATGGCAGGCCGATCACGCAATTTGCTCGCGAAGAGCAACTTGATACGCCCGCCCGGCTGGCATTGATGATCGAAATCTGCCAGGCGGTTCAACATGCGCATGACCATGGCGTCATTCATCGTGACCTGAAACCCGCCAATATCGTCATTCCGATGAATGGGCATCCCAAAGTGCTCGACTTCGGCATCGCCCGTGTCACGGATTCCGATCTCCAGCTCACCACCATCCAGACGGCCGCGGGTCAGCTTCTCGGAACCCTGCCCTACATGAGTCCGGAACAGGTCGCCGGCCAGGGCGCAACGCTGGATCGTCGCTCTGACATCTATTCGCTCGGCGTCGTCCTCTACGAACTGCTTGCCGACCGTCCGCCGTTTGACCTGTCATCGCGGTCGATTCCCGAAGCGACACTGATCATCAAGGACGAGGATCCGCCCCGGCTTGGCTCGGTCAATATCCGATACCGGGGCGAAATCGAAGCGATCGTCAACAAGGCCCTGGAGAAAGACATCGCTCGTCGCTATGAGACGGTTCATGAACTGGCCGCTGACCTGCAGCGCGTTCTGTCTGACGAGCCGGTCCGCGCGCGACCGCCAAGCACGCTGTATCAGCTGTCCAGGTTCACGCGCCGAAACAAGGCGCTGGTCGGCGGTGTCGTCGCCACGATGTTCGCGCTGCTGATCGGACTTGTTGGCGCCGCGTCGTTTGCCTACCGCGAGTCCCGCCAGCGGGCGCTTGCCGAACGCGCCCAGGAAGAAGCGCAGCGGCAGTCCTATCGCGTCAGCGTCGCCGCGGCGGCAAACGCCCTGGAAGGGCGGAATGTGCTTGCCGCCCGACAGTTGCTGCGACAGGCGCCATCGGTGTACCGCGGCTGGGAATGGTGGTATCTCCGTGCGCTCGTCGACACGAGCGTGCGCACCATCAGGACCAACGTCGACTCCATCGACATGCTCCGCTATTCCGACGACGGAAACACGCTCATCGGTCACTTCGTGCATTCGTACGCTCGTTGGGATCTGCAATCCGGCAGGTCCATCGATGTCTACCGCGGCGTGGCGAGCTGTGAGGCGGTCGCCAGTCCGGACTTCACCTGCTTTGCAGGTCTCGATGCAACCGGCGGCATCCAGATCCACGATGTGACGCTCGATCAGAGGTTTCAGATCGACGACGCGCCGCAGGAGGTCGAGTCGCTTGCAATCTCACGTCGCAACGACCTGATCGCACTGACGACCACGCAACGTCAGTTTCAGATTCGTCGAATTCAAACCGGGGAGCTCATTTTCGACGCCCGGCTCCCGGAGCGCTCACGCCGGATGGCGTGGTCGCCGACTCAGGACATACTCGCCGTCCGCCTCGAGGACCATCTGACGCTCTTTGACGCGAACGAAAACCGCATCCGTGCGCGTGTCCCAATGACGCACGATGAAAAGCGTGGCGAGCTGCGCTGGAATCCCGAAGGCCGAATCGTGTATCTGGCCAACCACACGGATTTCACCGGCGTTGGCCAGCTCCGCCGCGTCAACGCCGACGACGGGAAGGAACTCGCCCCCCTGATCGGACACACGCGGATGCCCCAGTCCATTGAGTTCGCGCAGGACGGCGAACGGCTGCTGACTTCCGGACATGACGGCACTGCACGACTCTGGGATGTGGGCGCGGCCCAACTCCTTGCGACGCTGAAGGTGGACTTTGGAGCGGCATTCTCGGCGAGAATCAGCCCCGACGGCGCCCTGATCGCCGTTGGGGATTCCATCGGCGCCGTACACGTATTCAATGCCGACACGTTCGAGCCTGTCACGATCCTCACCGGACACGAATCCCCCGTTCAATCAATCACCTTCTCGCCGGACGGACAGTTCATCGTTGCCGGCGCCGGAGACGGGTGCATCCGATTCTGGCCGATTTCGAAGGCCCGCCAGACGCAGGTGCTGCGAGGCCATCAAAGCTATGTTTATCCTGTGGTCTTCAGCCCCGATGGTTCACAGATCGCGTCGGCGTCGTGGGATGGAACGATTCGAACATGGGATGCCCAGACGGCGGAAACAACGCGCGTGATGACCGGCCAGGCCTATCCACCTTACTTTCTTGCCTTTGACCGTCGTGGCGCCCGGCTCGTGTCGTATGGGCACAGCGATCGTACCGTCAACGAAGTCATCGTTAACGACCTGCGGGATGGCGGACAATACCGCATCACCGGCGAACGACAGCGACCCTGCATGGCCCCCGCCTTTCACACGGATGACGATCTCATCTGGCTCCCCCGCACGCCCGGTCCGACGGCCCGGTTCTGGCGTTACCGAACCGGAGAGATCGAAGAGCGCCCCGTCAGCGAACTGGGCCACGTCGAGTCCCCGCTGATCAGCCCGGATGCGACGATGGCGCTGCTCATCGCAGGTGACAACCAGACGCTGAGCGTCATCTCAACAGCGACAGGCGCTGTCGTTCATCAAATCGTCGACAACGCCATGCATGCGGCATGGAGCCCGGACGGCCATCGGATTGTTGTCATCTACCGGAGCAGCAGGGACAAACAGGACGGCGATCGCATCTGCGTCTGGGATGTCAGAACCGGCGCCAGGATTGGCGACCTCAAGGCGCACGTCGGCGGTGTGTTCGATGCCCGGTACTCGCCTGACGGTACTCGGATCATGAGCTGTGGTCGCGACGAGAAGATCCGCATCTGGGACGCAGTCTCGCTGATGCACCTGATTTCACTCAGCGGCCATACGGAGTATGTATGGAGTATCGCGTTCGACACAACCGGCCAACGCCTGATCAGCGGCTCCGGAGACAACACGGTTCGCATCTGGGATTCGGATCCCGATGCGAATGTGAATGTTGACTCAGATGAAGGCTGAGCGGGACGAGCCGGAACACGGGGATAAACCCATTGATGTTCCCTGGCGCCAACTGGAGAGTCGCATCAGCGCGTGTGCAATGACCTGGAACCGCTCGAACGCTGGTCGCGGCGCCCGATCCGCTGCATAAGCACGACTGAACGGTTCATTCAGGTCCGTCTGAAGTGTCGTAACGAATTGGCGCCGAGGGGCATATTCACGCATTCCGTTCAATCGGCGGCGGTTACGGCTTTGCGTCGAGAAAGTCGTTGACCATCGGGACAATGACGGGCGAGCGCCGCATCAGTGTCACGTGAGTGGTGTCGGGCAGGATGGCCAGACGCGAGGCCGAGCGTGGTCGCAGGTCGCCGTGGACGTGCCCCCCTTTCAACCGGAACATTTCCGCTACGTGCTCAAGCCGGATTCCATCGGCGTCGCCGAAGATGAAGAACATCGGCGCCGGCGTGTTCTTCAGCTGGTCGGCGTCCAGGTCGTCCCCTTTGGAATTCGAGGCGAGCAGTCGCCTGACGAAATTCGGAAAGTCGTCCGGCGTGGGGCTCAGCTTCCGGTACTCGACTTCGATCGGCGAACCTTTGAAGTCCTCCGCCGAGAGTTTCGAGATCGCGTCGAGACCTTCCCTGCCCATGCCGTCGCGACGGTACGCGGACGAGATGACGACGACTTTCCGCACGCAGTCCGGTCGCCGGATCGCGCACTGCATCGCCACGACACCGCCCATGCTGTAGCCGATGAGATCCGCCCGCGGAATCCTGAGGTAGTCGAGCAGGGCCGCCACATCGCCGGCGAGATTCTCGCTGGTCATGTCGCGCGCGATGTCCGCCGTGCGGCCGTGGCCCTGCATTTCGACGGCAATCACCTTTCGCGTCCTGGCAAGCTCGTCGATCCATCCATCCCAGTTGTTGGTGATCGTCATGAACGCGCCGTGGAGTAGCACAACCGGCTCGCCACTGCCATGGATCTCGTAGTACATCCGGAGTCCGTTGACCGGCGCGTAACCCGTCACGGTACCCGTCGCCGGCTTCGGCTGTGCCGACACAACAGCGGCCACGAGCACGATCAGGACAAGACTCAATGTGCTCAGGAGGAACACTGATTTCGGCGCCGAGAAACGCCGCTTGCTCGCGTTTGCCGGATGAACTGACAGCGTCATTCTGTTTCCTCGCTTCATCCCATGCTGGCGAGAAGCTCGTCGAGCTGGTCGAGAACCTCCGGCATCGCGCCCGTCGATCCGAGGTCCACCGCCTCCTTCGAAGGATAGCGATCGTGCACAACCAACAACGTCCCGCCCGCGCTTTCTTCGAAGGTCACCGTCGTGACAGTCTGGCCTTCGTCGCCTTCATCGTTGGTCCAGACGAGGCGCGAGTGCGGTGTCACTTCGAGGTACGTTCCGAAGAACTCCATCGTCGAATCTTCGTGGCGAAACACCAGGCGATACCGGCCCCCGACGCGGACATCCAGTTCGCAGGAAAGCAGGTTCAGGCCATACGACCTGGGTACCCACCATCGCCTGAACAGTTCCGCGTTGGTCCACGCCTCAAACACGAGGCGCGCGGGCGCGTCGATGGTCCGTGTGACGACGACGTCGCGATCGGACGTCCGCTCCACCTTCGTGCGTTCATTCATGGGAGTGGGCTCACTTTCCCCGCCTGCGTCCATTGGTTTGTTCCTTCCGTTTCAATTCGGCGACGACGACATCCAGTTCGTCGAAGCGCTCGGCCCAGAGTTGGCGATGCCGATCGATCCACGCCAGCGCCCCATCCAGCTGGCCCGGGCCCAGCCGACAGGTCCGCACGCGCCCGACCTTTTCCGTGGTGACCAGCCCCGCCCGCTCCAGGACACGAACGTGCTTCTTGATCCCCGTGAGGGTCATGCGAAACCGCCTGGCGAGGTCCGTGATCGAAGCGTCGGCACGCGCAAGGCGCTCCAGTATGCCGCGTCGAGTGGCGTCCGAGATCGCGGCAAACGAGGCGTCCAGCTGGGCCGGCGTAAACTGCACCATTTGGTTCAGTATATAGAATCGAAGGTCGGATCGCAATAGGCGGACCAGGCCACGGCGCGGGCGGCCAACCCTGAACAGGCGCCGTCAGGGCGACGGTCGATGTGAAGGGGGCGATGGAACGTCGTTTGTGAACATCTGACGGGGTCTTGGCCTTTTTCCCGGGGCTGCGTTCAAACCGCACGCGTGCCACCGGTCGGCTTGTCAGCCGACACATCGACCTTATTCGCTTTGCATTCGCGTCGCCAAGCCACCCATCAAGCGGGCGCTCAAGATCTGCGATGCACAGCTGAATGCCCTTGAGCAATCAGGCGGCAATTTCCCGGTCGATGACATTGGATGGCACGAAGGCGCGAGCGAGCGTCAGGATTGGCTCATCATATCAGGGAGAAACCGAGGAGGCTCGCTCATTGTCATCACACGGGGACATGACAATCTGGCCTTCCTGGATCAGCACTCTGTAACGGCCGGCAACCTTCTTCGACCATTCCAGATCTTTTGCCGATGGTCGATGATCAACAAGGTTCAGACGCCGATCAACAATCAGATTGGTGACATGGTTGACCTGTTGCATGGCACGGTTCGGAAACATCGATATTTCTTCGGGGCGGACCTGCAAGTCCAACAGCGGAGTTTCCAATCCCGGGCGACGGAATGTGGTTGAACACTCAAGGCCCTTTCCAAAATGCGCGGTATCGATCTGATCAATGGTGCTGCCCAGGCGGATCGGATCTCCATTGCATGGCCTGTACCGATGGGGTCCGGTCGGCATATCCAGGAACGCGTATGCGTGGATGTGAGCTGGCGTCAGACGCGTTGCGACTGCGGCAAGAGAGTCCTGCTGTGACAAGCTTTGACGTTTGAACCAGGCGGTATCAAGAACCGACGCCGCATCTGGTGGACCAACGCCCTCAATTTCTGTCGGATCGAGGATCATGACAAACGGAACCATGTCGTAAGATGTGTAGCGAACTGGATAGTCTTCGGAAGGGATATCCTCCAATCCGCCGCCCTGCCCAAATCCGTCGAGCTTGTTGTTGACGCCCCATGCGACGAGCGCTGGCCGACCACAGACACCCGCGTTGTCTGGAAAGAAATTCTCGACTGCAACTATCCCGTCGATGTTACCGAAATGCAGGAACCGCCCGAAGCCTTCCTCCCGCTCCCCTGAGTTCTTGTTCAGAACGAGAATCGACCACTGATAGCATCGCGCTGCGGATTTCGCAACCACCACAATCTCCGGCGTGCCATCAATATCAAGATCCGCCTGAATTACGTGCATCGGTTGCCAATGCCCATATTCCCCACAGTCCGGCCATACCATATTCGCGATATCGGGTGGCGGCGACAGGACATCGCTCGCCTCCCAATTCAAATCCAGATTTGAATTGAACGAAAGCAGGCTTGAGGCGTGGATACCAGAATGACGAGATAAGCCGACAAGTACCATATCGCTCGCGCGATCATCCCCTGACAGCAATCTCACCAGAGAAAGGTCGTACTCTCCCTCCACACGAATCTCTTTCCATTTGTCAAATGACTCATAGATAACATGTATCTCACGGTTTCTTGTTGAAGCCGCATCGAATTCCACAGACTGAATGCGCTCCGGCGAGCGCAAGCCCAAAGACATGAGGATGATCAGGCACACGAAGACGATTATTGCGGCCCCTCCAACAACCGAGGCCCGTGAGCGTTGCCACCACGGCAATGTTGGCGCCTTGGCATCTTCAATCTCTTTCATTAATTGCGTCGCCGATGTGAAGCGCCTGCCTGGATCAGTGTGGCACGCCTTATTGATGATTCGGATGGTTTCCGCGAGTCCCTTTACGCGATGGTTCATCCGATCGCCCGGGAGCCGTGGGAATTCAGCCGCCGGCAACCCCGTGACAAGTTCGTAAAGAACGCGACCCACCGCGTACAGGTCATCCGCCTCGCCCGTCGGCGTGCGGTATCCTACCGTTCCCGCTCTGACAGTCTCGCGGTCCTTTGCCCCGAAGAGGCTCAGATCCGCGATCTTAGGCTCACCATCAACGAAGAGAATGTTCTCAGGCTTCACATCAAAATGCGCGAGATTCTGACCATGCAGACGCTCCAGTGCAGACAAGAGCTTTGAGCAGATTGTCAACCCGCCCCGAACATCGAGTTGGTTGGATTCCTCAATGTACGTGCGAAGCGTTCTTGGTACATATCCGTCATTCGTCGCCTGATAATCGCAATCCGCTGTCTCCATCACGTAGTAGTAATGTGAGTCAGTCTCCCCAACGGTCAATATCTGCAGGAGATGAGGATGCGCGTTTGAGCAGCATTGGTATTGACGCACGCCTTCAATCTCGCGGTGGCTTCGGCTCGCGTGAGACTTATCGAGCAGCTTGACTGCGCGGCGCTGCCCCGTGAGACGCTCCTGCGCCAGCCAGACCTCTCCAAACCCCCCGGACGCAATAAACTGAGTCAGGTCATAATTGGGGATATCAGGTTTTGATGTGAGATTATTCAAACTAATCTCGCCCCGCCAGCCGCGTAATCCACAGCTCTCGATGCAAGCATAGCGAGCTTCACATCTCAGAGTCTACCCCCCGTCATCCGTATCGTTGAGGGTCGTCGAGATCTGATGTTCAAGGCGCTGGATTGCCTTCTTGGCTGAGTCGCGGGCTCTCTGGGCGATTCGAAGACGCGCTAACATAGGATCTGATTCAACCATGTCGGCAGCGGCAGCTGCACATCGCGTGCAAGTTTCCAAATGGTACTCGATTGGTTCCAAGGCAGGTGTGGTTTCAACTGCAGCCAGGTAGTCGCGAAGCCTGTCTTCAGGAGGACAACCCGCCATCGATCACCCCTCCTCCGCTTCCAGCCGATCAACGATTACCTTTAGCTTCTTTATGATCCGAGTCTTACTTATGTACACGGCATTCCGCGTAATCCCAAGCAAACGCGATACGTCTCGCGCATCACGTCCGTCAATGGCACAAAGCTGAAACGCCTGAAAGACTGCGGGGTCGGACTCCTTGGCGATAATATCCAGAGCCGCTGTCAATCTGGCCTGCTGCCATTCTATTTCAAAGGCTTCATCCATCGGAGCATTGAGCGGAGAGGAATCCAGTCCAGCAGCAGGAAGCTCACCCTCATGGATGCGAGACCGGATTCTCCGTCTGTGCATGTCGGCAATCTTGTGTTTGACGATTCCTCGCAGCCACGCCTTAAACCGTCCACTTTGCCGATCAAACGGCTCCTCCATGCTTGAGAACGCCCTATGCACAGCAATCAGCGTTTCTTGAACTGCGTCCTGAGCGTCAATCTCATTGAGACCGAGGCGACGCGCGATCGAAAACAACATGGATGCGTAGCGGTCGAAGAACAATCGCCAGGCAGGTTGCGAGCCTTCTCGCAGCGATTCGAGCAGAGTAAGGCTGGTTGTTGACTGAGTATTGCGGTTCGGTGGAGTCATCACATCCTTTCCATACCTCGTTTGCTGAGGCGGCCATCTTTCCAGAATTCTGATTTCCCGGATTGATTCTCCTGGCCGGTAAATCACAACAAGAAGTAGAAAGATCCCGAGCCGACTGGCGAGTTGTGTTGTGGTCGGGTCATATCGTGAACCGGTTCGGCAACCACGTTGGTAAGGAGCCTATCAGCGACAAGCTAAGGTGGCCAGCCTCGCCGGACACTTGCCCCCTGGCAGATCGCGATTCTGACCCACCCATACCCGCCCGGGGAGTCGACCAAGACGGGAAAAGAAGCGATCAGCGAGACGGAGGCGGATACGACATGCAATCAACTGAGGCGCGGGCACAAGGCGTCGCACACGCGAGAGTTCCGAAAGCCAGGACAATGACCAGACTCTTATCGAACTTCAAAGGAGAACCCGAATGTCAGACCAATGTGTGACGAAGAAGTCAGCGATCGCAATGATCGCGGCAACAACGCTGATTCTACTTTCGACAAGCATCCTTCGGGGAGACATCTGGGCGGATGGAGTAGCCGATTCACAGACAGGAACAGGTGATCATCCCCTCGCAAATGGGCTGGGCGCTCCCGACTGGCCGGGTTGCTACGCGGATCCCTGTTTTGGCCAATTCGTCGCGTCTCCAGGCGAAGGCGGATTTGTCACCTACGAGTTCATTGACAATCAAGTGCTCGATATCCCTGGGAACGACTTTGCAATCTGGCTCGTCGGCGGGGGATCGCAGGAACAAGGGACCGTGTCGGTGAGTTTGGATGGCGTCGTGTTCGCCGAGATTGGGAGCATCGTTGACGGAGACGACAGCGGCCCTCTGGGCTTCGACATCAGCTCCTCAGGGTTGTCCGAGATTCGATTCGTGAAATTAACGGATGTGCCCGGCGATGATAACGCTGTTGACATCGACGCGTTGGGCGCGCTGTGTACACCCGATTTCGACGGATTGATCGCGTACTACCCTTTCGACGGAGACGCCCTCGATTTCAGCGGCAACCACTTTGATGGAATCGCAAACGGGGGCATCACCTACTCGCAGGGCGTGCTGGGGCAGGCGGCTAACTTTGACGGCATAGACGACTGGATTCAGGTCAATCAAGGAGGAGCGCTCACCTTCGATATTGACGTGGATTCCTATACGATCAGTGTTTGGGTCCGGGTATCGGGTCAGAGCGGAGAACACTGGATCATCCAGGATCGACACGGAAGTAACACATCAGTGTCTTACTCTTTTGGTGTATTTCCCGAGCGGGTGAATCCACCAGAGCAATACAAGTTAAGCGTGTTCTACGGCGCTCCCACGCCAGAGTATGATGTTCGAGGTGGAGCCGGTGTTGTACTCGCCGAGTGGCGCCATTTGGCCGTGGTTCATGACCATACCTCTGGGATGAAACTGTTCATCGACGGGCAGATTGTTGACGAGACTTCGATTCCGGCCGGGAACTTTCCCACACCGGACGCGAACAACGAGATCACGACAATCGGCGGCTTCTGGAGTGTAAACGGGTTGATTGAGAACTTCCTTGAGGGCATGCTTGACGAACTCCGAATATACAATCGACCACTGAGTTCGGAGGAAATACGCGGACTGATGGATTGCAACGCAAACGGCGAGATCGACGCTCGTGATTTCTGCTATGGCTTCGGCACGGATTGTCAGCCCAACGGTATTCCAGATGAATGTGAACTCGCCGGGAATGACTGCAATAACAACGAGATTCCCGATGAGTGCGAGCCCGATTCTGATCAGGACGGCTTGATCGACAACTGTGATAACTGCCCCCTGCTCGCAAACGATCAACAGGAGGATCTTGATCTTGATGGAATCGGCAATGCGTGCGACCCAGATATTGATGGCGACGGCGTACCGAACGAGATAGATGAGTGTCCCGAGAATTCGCCCGGACTTGAAGTCGATTGTGAAGGTCGCCCGAGGGCCGATCTGAACAACGACTGCGAAATCAATGGCCTCGACACCCAGATCTTCGTACAGACTCTACTCAGCCAGTGACACGCCGACAGAGAAGGGAAACAGCGCTTGCCCAGCCTCCTGATCCGGGAGGCTGGGTCTCCTTTTTCACCCGAGGACGCCGGTAACTGACAACGCTGCGAAGATGTGCACGTCCTCCGTATGTTCCGGGAGTCTTTGCGCTTTCACTTACCCCGCTCGTTCTGAAATCGCCGGCGTCAGCATCGGCGTTGAAGCTTGAGCGGCGCGGCCCACTGACTGATTGACGCCCCCCCCTGCTGACGCCAAACACCCTAATGTACGGCCGCCCCTTCCACTTGAAGCACAGCGAGTATCGACGCTCCGCTATTGCAGAAACGCCAGCGGTGTGGCGTTCGGCTGGCAAAAAGGTGGCGTTTGGGTGGCGCTCTGGAGTATAAACAACGAAGGGTTCACGCCAAGAGATGACGTAAACCTTTTAATTCTGTGGCTTATGAATCGGGGCGACTAGATTCGAACTAGCGACCTTCTGCACCCCATGCATTGACACCCCAATTCTAACCAACGCGGACAAAGCACTTACGATCGAAGCTACGAACGTTTCCACCCCGGTTTCCACCACCGAACCCATTTCCGTGCAATTTAAGGACAAAAAGGGCCAAAAAGGAAACGCCGCCAACAGCGCGCCGCCGACGGTTGATTCGGGCGCATCGACGGGACGCGATTCACTGGAAGCGCTGGCCGACGCCTTGCGGGCGCTGACAGCGGAACAGCGGGCACAGCTCGCCGAGCTGCTGCGGGATGGATGACGCCGCCGCATAGGGGGGGAGTTGAAATTCTGACGCGCATTCGCGCCTGACCGCATCCCCAGGCTCGCAGTATTTCTCACCGATTTCGCCCCCTCCCCCTCTGTCACATTCTGTCATCGCATTACCGCAATTGTCGCCGATAGACTTGGGGAGGATCGCCGCAATTCGATACAATCGCGATCGAAAGGCAGACACTTTCTCCGCATCAGAGGGGCCAATCGCATGACTCGAATTCACTTTGTCGCCGTTGCGTTATACATCGTCGCAAGTATCACCGGCCCGGAAGCGCTGTCTGCGTCGAGTGCGCAATTTCAGGGACTTGGCGACATTCCCGGCGGCATGACTTCGAGTACGGCATACGGCGTATCAGCGGACGGATCGGTCGTCGTTGGCGGCGGCGCGCCTGTCGGGGCCGATCAGCAAGCAATTCGCTGGACAAAGGCCGACGGGCTTAGCGGAATCGGATATCTACCCGGCGGTTTGCCGTACAGCTTGGCGACCGCTGTGACGCCGGACGGGCAGACAATCGTCGGCATCGCGCAGGACGATGACGGCTACCGAGCATTTCGCAGCGGGAGCGATGGAATCATGGTCGGGCTCGGCGATTTGCCGGGCGGGTCGTCGCATAGCTACGGATACGCTGTCTCGGCGGATGGATCTATCGTCACTGGTCTAGCAGGCAGCTCGGATGGCAATCAGGCGTTTCGCTGGGACGCTACGAATGGAATGGTTGGCATCGGTGATCTGGCGGGGGGCGGATTCGGAAGCGTCGGGTACGGCATGACACCTTCGGGCGAGACGATCGTCGGGAAAGGCTCAAGTGGCGCGGGTTCTGAAGGATTCGCTTGGAATGCGAATGACGGGATGACCGGACTAGGTGACCTACCGGGCGGCGGATTCGACAGCGAAGCGCGGGCTATCTCGGCAGACGGCGCGACTGTCGTCGGTCAGGGATTGTCGGCAGCGGGATATGAGGCTGTCCGCTGGACTGACGGCGGAATCGAAAGTCTCGGCGACCTTCCGGGGGGGGACACTTGGGGAATCGCATATTCCGTATCGGGCAACGGGGCCGCTATTGTCGGGTCCAGTATCTCCGACGCTGGGCTCGAAGCGTTCATTTGGGATTCGACGAACGGGATTCGGAATCTGCAAGACGTACTGGTTCAAGACTACGGTTTAGGTGACTCGCTTTCGGGCTGGCGGCTCTCAGTCGCCTTCGGAATCACGCCGGACGGTCGAACGATTGTCGGGGATGGGATGAATCCTGACGGGTTTACCGAGGCATGGGTCGTGACGATTCCCGAGCCGAATACCATGGCGATTATGTTGGTTGTCGGGACTGTATTGACTCAGCGGCGTCGATGGCGGAACAGCCCCAGGTGACGAGAGGGAGAGAATTTGCACAGCCCTTAATTAGACGAATCCGTGAATTTCTCCACGTTTAGTCGCAAAAAAAGAGCTGGGTGCAATTCGGCGGTCTTACCAAAACTCACAATCGCTCCCGACTAGGATGGCTCGTTATAATGCAGCGAAGGTTAGCCCGGCGACGGTCGAGCGACGCGCGCCCCGGATGCGACTCACGATGATCCGGTTGTGTCCGAGGGCGCGCAACCTATCGAGGATCATCAAAAATGCCGCACGGAAGCGCCCATACTCTGCCGATTTCTCAAGATCGTCTCGCTATGCTTCGCGCCATCGACCGATGGCAATATGACGGGATTGATTTCGTAATCGGGACTGTCGAATCCGTCGAATTCAGACCCAACGACGGCAGCACGCCAACTCGATTCAACGGAGGCGGCGGCCTAGTAAACACAATTCGGCTGGACGCGGGAGTCCCTTGGTGCCTAGTTGCACCGGAGATGCCGCCGCATGGTCGAGATATGAGATTCCTACAGGCTGAACTTCGGCACTTGGAAGGCTGCGATTACGTCGAATGCGCTCGCAGGCCGGCGGAGGAAATCGCGGTTCAGTTTATTTATCACCAGCTTGCCGGCGGGCGCGGTGAGTACGCGGCAACAAACGCCGCCAATGTACGAATCTGGATTGACCCTATACATGACGGATCGTTAAATCTGCTTTGGGTGTCAATAAATGGCGAGTCGCCATGCGGAATCAGGACAGATCGCAATCAGGAGATCTATCGGCTGCGTCCAGAAGGAAAGCGGTTGCTGGCAATCAATCCCCGCGGGAAGCCGTTGTTGATTGGACTTCACAGTTGGTCAGACCTAGCCGACTATTACGATGTAGCAGAACAGAAGCGCAATGCGTTCAAGGTAAAACTATATCGATTTCGTGATAGTTCTGATTCGGGATGGAACGAGATTCAGAATCCGGGCCATCGCAGCGCAAGGTACCTCTTTGATGCACGGGCCGTTGCGCCGATCATCCGAGAGTATGCCGGCGTTCCTGTTGAGTAACGCCCGTTACTCAAATGTAACTCGAAACGAGTTCCTTGTCGGAATACGCCGACGGCGGACCTGTGCTGTCGCTGTTCCACGCCGTTTTCATTTCTCAATTGTTACTCGGCAACACCCACGCCAATCCCCTGCGATGATCCCGATTGATTCGTGTTGATCCGCTATCGAATGCGGGCGCGAAGTCTCGATTTCGGGAGATTGCGCAATGCAAACCGCGATTGACGCCACCGACGGGCGCACCGTCGGGACCGATCCAGCACGGTCCGAATTGCTGGATGTCAAAGCCGTTTCGGTGCAGCTCTGCTGCTCGCCGCGAACCGTCTATCGGCTCGCCGACGCCGGACGGATGCCGCGACCGGTCAAGGTCGGTTCGCTTGTTCGTTGGCGTCGGGCGGACATTCTCGAATGGATTGCGGGCGACTGCCGCGACCTTAGCGCTTCGCGGCGAAAGGGGGCGGGCCGATGAAACCGACGGATCGACTCAATCCCGCGATTCCGCCGACGCACGGTCGGGCAATCGGCGAGCATCGGAAAAGGGACGCGCTCGAACTTCACGAAGCGAACCGCGACGACATATTGCGACGCGGGCGGCTGGCATTGCTCGAAGTCTTGCTTCGGAGCGGAACGGCGACGGCGGATGATGTCCGCGACGCAATCGAGTTGCCACCGGGTGTCGATGGCCGATGTCTCGGATCCGTGCCAGGACCGCTTGCAAGGGCAGGCATCATCGAACGCGGCGGATACGCCATGTCGGCGCGACCGGCGCGGCACGCTTCGATTCTGACGGTCTGGCGGCTTGTGGATGCGGCGGCGGCTCGGCGATGGCTGGCGACGAACCCCGCACCGCCGGATGACGATGACGCGGCGGCGGGCGTGTTGCGGGATGATCCACCCAAAAAACCGAGCCCAGCGGCGGCAACCGTCGGGCTCGGCGCGGAGGGCCATTAGATGACACCCCGTAAGAAGTTGACGGACATTCTACACGGCGGCGACCGCGAACGCATCGCGGCCGTTTTCGACCGGGCGGACGCCGCCGAGGACTTCCAGCCACTACCAGGCGGCGACTACGAGGCGCATGTCGTCGGTTTGGAGTTGTTCGAGAGTCGCAACGGCACGCCGGGCGTCAAGCTGTCGTTTCGCGTCTGCGATGGACCGCACACCGGGCGGCTATTCTGGTCCGACCTCTGGCTAACCGCAGCGGCGCTGCCAATGGCAAAGCGCGACCTTGCGAAACTCGGCATCACGGCGTTGGAACAACTCGAAGGCGACTTGCCGCAGGGCATCCGCTGCCGATGCAAAGTCACGCTCCGGCGCGATGACGACGGCAACGAATTCAATCGACTTCGCAAGTTTGACGTCGTTGGCATCGACACGCCCCAGGCCGATCCGTTCGCGCCGACCGACGACGTCGGCCAGGATACCGATACTGACGCATCGGACCCGACATCGTTCGATGTCGCGCAGCTCGAAGCCGAATTGCAGGCCGAAGCGGCGGCGGCCGAGGACGGCGAAAGCGAAGGGCGGGCGGCATGATGACGATGACGAACGCGGCGCCGTATGGCTTTCGCGTCGTCGGGAATGCGACCGAAGCGCGGCGGCTCATAGATTGGGCCGCCGCCTTCGCGGCGCATGCCGCATGCGACGAACGCGCTGAGCTGGACCGGCAATCATTTCTGAGTGTCTATCGCTTCGGCGACGACTTCCGCACACACCTAAAGCGCTTCGGCTCCCCGAAGGGCTATCGCGGGAGCTGTTTCGCCGATTGGCTTTGGCTGGACATCGACCGCGAAGGCGACCTGCGGCAGGCGTTGGACGATACGCGGCGGCTTGTCGTCGGAATCGCCGAACGCTACGGCATCGACGCCGACGCACTGCTGCTCTTTTTCAGTGGCGGCAAAGGCTATCACGTCGGCATCCCGTCGGCGCTGTGGACGCCGTCGCCGTCGGATCGGTTCAACGATACCTGCAAACGCTTCGCAATCACGCTGGCCGAACGGCTCGATATTGACATCGACCGCAGCGTTTATGACCGACAGCGGCTATTCCGCTCGCCGAATTCGCGGCATCCGAAAACGGGACTCTACAAGCGGCGACTGACGGCGGACGAGCTGCTGCAATTGTCGCCGGAGGCGATTCGACAGCTTGCCGAGTCGCCGGACGTCTTCGACATACCAATGGTCACAGCTCGAAGCGAACAGGCTGCCGCCAATTGGCGGGAAGCTACCGAGGCCATTGAGCGCGGACAGATTGCCAAGACCGAACGCCGACGCCAGGGCGCGACGTTGAATCGCACAACGTTGGCTTTCATTCGAGACGGCGCGACGACGGGCGAACGGCACGCACGCCTATTCTCGGCGGCGGCGAATTTGGCGGAATTCGATTGTCCGCCGGAGTTGGCGCACGCCTTGCTGACGGAATCGGCGCTCGATACCGGGCTTTCGCCGTCGGACGTTCGGCGGCAGATTGACTGCGGACTGGAATATGACGGAGGCGAGGAACGATGACAGCGGCAAAATACCTGACCGCAATCGATGCCTTCGACGACTGGCGCGACGCCGTGCTGACAGGCACGCCGCCGACACTCTTTCCAATCGGGCCGGGCGAGCTGTCGCGGATCGAAGTCGGTCCGGAGTTGGTGACGCTGTTCGGCGGCGCGCCGGGGGCTGGCAAGACGGCATTCGTCATGCAAGCCATCATCGACGCCTTGCGGCTGACGCCGACGCTTCGCGCAATTGTCTGCAACGTCGAAATGCCGCCGGGCATTCTGCTCGACAGGCAGCTCGCACGGCTGAGCGGCGTGGACCTGACATCGATTCGATATCGGCGACTCGACAGCGCGCACGCCGAACGCATCGACACGGCGCTGCACACGCTCGAATCGTTCGCGGATCGGCTGGCATTCGTCCGACCGCCATTTGATCTAGCGAATGTTGCGGCGACGGCGGACGCCTTCGACGCTGGGCTGATAGTGTTGGACTACATCCAACGCATTGCACCGCCGGGCAAGCATGACGCGCAGCGGTCATCGGTTAATGAGACGATGGACTACATCCGCCAATTCGCCGACGCGGGCACGGCTGTTATCGTCGTCGCCGCCGTCGGGCGCACAAGGGACTCGAAGGGCCGCAGCTCGTACGCGGGCGACGGTCTGTCGCTGGCGTCATTCCGCGAATCGTCGGAGCTGGAATACGGGGCCGATGACGCCTTCATCCTGACGCCAGACGATGACGACGCCGAACACGTCACGCTGCGGCACCTGAAATCTCGGCACGGCGAGACTCGGGACATCGGACTGCGGTTCGACAAGTCGCTGCAACGGTTCGGGCCTCTCGACGCAAACCAGACAAAATCAGGCGCGAAAAAAAGGGCGGGAAACTGCGCCCGGAAGCGTGTCGCGCCGTCGGCGCTGGCGGCATTGTGGAATCGCACCGAAGCCGCTGCGGATGACGCCGAGGGCGACGCATGACGGGTCGCGGAGTTATTGACGTCGGCGCGGAGCCGCCGCCGCTGGACGCACCGAAGCGCGCCGCCAGTCGGGGCGCGGACCGCCAGGGTAGGCCGGGCAGGTCGAAGCCGAAGCGGCGCAGGGCGACGGCGGATCGGTTCGCGACGCTCAATGCGTTTGTGGACCTGTCGCTTCGGGAGCTTCGGCGACCTGATATCGCGGTCTGGCTTATCCTGTTTCGCGATACGCGCAACGGCACGGCACGGACGGGACAAACGGACATCGCACGCCGGGCGGGCATATCGGCGCGAACGGTCCGCCGGTCCATCGGACGGCTCAAAGCGGCGGGACTCCTGCGGATTGTGAAACGCGGCGGACCAAACGCCGGGCCGTCAGTCTATGCCGTCGTCGGCAACTCGATGGCGTAAGCGCTGGCGGACAAAGCTGTGTCCGCTGATACCGGTCAGGATGGCGCATTTGCTACGGACAGAGCTGTGTCCGCCATCCCAAAAGGGACCATAAGCGCGTCGCTGCGCCTTGCGGCAGGCGACGCTCAGAAAGTGATTGCAATTGCAATCGACAGGATGTAAGGTTTGTTACATGGCTGGAAAGAGTAAACGAAATCCGACGATGACCGAACTGCTTCGGCAGGCGCTTCGCGACTGCGAATCGCTGAACGCCGTCGAAAAGGCAACGGGCGTAAAGCGTCAAACGCTGGCGAAATTCATGCGCGGGGAGCAGACGATTCGGTTGGATAGTGCGGACATTTTGGCAGAGCACTTCGGCTTTGCGCTGAATCACAAAGCGGGGGGGCTGTGACATGGCCGCGCCAGTGACACATACGACCGCTTGCGATACGGCAAGGGATTTTCTCGATTGTCTAAGGTCATCGAATCCGGTGTGGCTTCCTCCCAATACCATAAAGAGTCCATGGGTTTTTAGAGGCCATGGTCGAGCAGATTGGAAACTGACCGCAAGCGCACGACGACAAGACGGGCAAGACAAGTTAATGCCACTAATCGATCGGATTCGTCCGTCGTTGGAGAGGTCGGGCTGGAATCCGATCGATCAGGAAATCCTCACGCAACTCTATGCAGAACATCGCGCCGTTGTGCAATTTGCCGAACAGGCGGACGCACTTGGCCTAAGAGTCCCTGAGTTGGATCAACTTTTTGAGAAGCGAACAATCAACGCGTTTGCGAGTACCTTGGGCGGAAGAGCGTGCCGTCCGAGTCTAGCGCATGCGATTGCGCAACATCACGGTATCCCGACATGTTTGCTGGACTTTACATACAACGGGCTGATTGCGGCGTATTTTGCTGCGGAATCCGCATGTCGGTTAATGACGGGTGGAACGGCGTCGGATACGTTGGCGGTTTGGGCAGTCAATTACATCGCTTTGGAGCGCGGAGGAAAATGCGGACGCGTTCTATGCCCCAAGACGGAGAGCGAGTATATCCATGCGCAAGACGGTGTGTTCCTATTCGATGTCGATGCGTCGAAGTACTTCCGTGAATTCAAACGTTGGCGAGCGATCGACGAAATAGAACTTGACTCCCCAACTCCAAACGACCCGATACGTTTGATTACGTTGCCCATAGAGCAGGCGAAGGAAGTACTCCGGCTCTTATGGGCAGAAGGCGTTTATAAAGCAAAGTTGATGCCCACCTACGATAATGTAGCGGAGGCTGTGTTTAGGCGACTCGAACTCGACTCGGAATTTGACTAGGCATGGGCACAATCTACCGACGCAACATCCTGAAACTAGTCCCCGCGGGAGCCGAGCTGTTCACGAAGCGCGGCAAGCGATTCGCACGCTGGACGGATCGGCGCGGCAAGACGCGGACGGCCGAGATTCACGTCACGCAGGTAGGCGGCGAGCGGATTGTCATCAAGTCGAAGTACCTTGCGAAATACCGCGATGGCGAGAACATCGTCCGCGAAGTCTCGACGGGTTGCGACGACGAGACTGCGGCTCGAAGCGTGCTGGCGGAGCTGGAGCGTCGCGCCGAGCTGATTCGATCAAAGGTACTCACCGTTTCCGAAAGCGCCGTTTCGACGCACGCCGAAACGCCAATCGGCAAGCATATCGACGACTATTTGCAGCACCTGCAGTCGAAGGGAACTACGGCGAAGCACCGCGTCAATGTCAACGGTCGATTGCGACGCCTGCAGCGAGAATGCGAGTTGTCGATTCTCGGCGACCTGAAACGCCCGACGCTTGAACGCTGGCTGACAAAGCAGACTGAGCGAAGCACAACGAAACGCGCTAAAGGGGGAATGTCGTCGCGAACGCGAAACGCACACCGCGACGCCGCCGTATCGTTCGCTATCTGGCTTGTTTCCGAATCCCGCCTGTTGACGAACCCCCTTGCCGGGATTGCCAAGGCCAACGAAAAGGCGGACCCGCAACGCCAACGCAGGGCGCTGACCGAAGCCGAGCTGCGGCGACTGATTCACGTCGCCAGGTTGCGACCGCTGGCCGAGCTTTCGCGAAAGCCAATTGCAACCGACGCCGACCCGACGGCGCCGAAACGTTCAAATTGGAAGCGCTCCGAGCTGACATTCGAGGCGATCGGCGACGCCGCGGCCGAGGCGCGGCGACGACTCGCCAAGACTCCGGAACGAATCGCCGACCTCGAAGCGAGCGGCGTAGAGCGGGCGCTGGTTTACAAGTCGTTGGCGTTGACGGGGCTGCGACGGAATGAGCTGGCATCTATCACAGTCGGGCAGATTCACTTCGACGCCCCGACGCCGTTTGTCGAGTTGCACGCCGCCGATGAAAAGTCCCGTCGTGGGGCCGAGATTCCACTACAGCGCGACCTTGCCGCCGATCTGCGGGATTGGATAGGCGCGAAGCTGGAACGGCTCAGGGACGATTGCAGGCGACGTATCGGGCGGGATGGCGCGACCGCCCTGCCGATCCGGCTACCGAGCGATACACCGCTGTTCAACATCCCGACGAGTATCCTCCGCACACTGAATCGCGACCTGAAAGCTGCAGGCATCCCGAAAGTCGATGAGCGTGGGCGGTCGGTCGATATCCATGCGCTACGGCACACATTCGGGACGATGCTGAGCAAGTCCGGCGTAGCGCCCCGTACAGCTCAGGCCGCAATGCGGCACAGCTCGATTGATATGACGATGAACATCTACACCGATCCGCGGTTGTTGGACGTCGCGGGCGCAATTGAATCGCTGCCGGAGCTGCCGCTACGGACGTCGCCGCACCGTGAATCGCAGCGGGCGACGGGAACGGCTGGCGCAACGGATGCGACGGGCGAGGGGCCGCGACCGTTTCCACCTCTGTTTCCACCAAGGCGCGCCAATTCGTGCATATCGACGGCAATCGATGACAAAACGCCGACTCGCACGGGGGCGACAGACGACACCGATCCGAAGCGCGTAAGTGCTGTTGCTGACAAAGGAAAACGCCCGTCGTCGCACGATGACAACGGGCGTCAAAATGTCGGGGCGACTAGATTCGAACTAGCGACCTTCTGCACCCCATGC
>ERZ795053.245-NODE-245-length-69096-cov-7.485523_pt1 | contig 69096 bp, 59 predicted proteins | sample MGYA00375137_ERZ795053 | MGnify/ENA primary metagenome ERZ795053 (study PRJEB30182, sample SAMN05720284) | activated sludge metagenome | isolation source: Anaerobic digester | place: Hong Kong | collected 2014-12-17 ...
GTCGTTGCCTAATTCCATGCCTGACGATTCTTCGAGAATGGATTTTAATTCTGCCGTGATAAGGTCTTTTCTATTCATGTTGTTTGTTGTTACTGATGTTTGTACTGTCGAAGTCTGCTCTGCCATCATTGGGAACAGCGGTTGTTGCATGACTTCATTGTTTATTATTGTTGTTGTTGTTGTTGTTAAATTATTTTTAGGTGTTAATGGCTCAAGCCAGTATCTTTTCTTTTCGAAAGGATAGCTGGGAAGCGCAACTTTTTTTCTTTTTTCAAGCGCATAAAAATTCTTCCAGTCGGGTTCTGAACCTGCCATCCAAAGTTGTCCAAGAGCAAAAAGTATTTGTTCCCATTCCGCAAAATTTTCTGCTGTATCATTCAGTGATGAGATGGCTATTTGTTTTGCAGGTTCTTTGGCCTGCTGTTTTGCAAGTATGGATGCCGTATTTCTAGGACCACATTCCAACAACACACGCTGTGGTTTTTCATTCCACAATGTCTGAATACCTTCGGCAAAGCGAACTGTTGCACGCACATGATTTACCCAGTATTCCGGATTCGTAGCTTCCTCATCCGTTATCCATTTCGATGTAGCTGTTGAAACAAAAGGTATGGTAGGTTTATTCAGTTTTACTGATTTCACTTTTTCGAGAAATGGTTTCAGCATGGGCTCCATCATAGGAGAGTGGAAGGCATGTGATGTTACCAGCAGTTTTGCTGTTACTTCTCTTTTTTCAAATTCTTTCTGAAGTTTTTCAATCTTATCTGATGGACCGGCAACTACGCAAAGGGCAGGACCGTTAATGGCAGCGATGGAACATGATGCATCAATTTCTTTTTCTACTTCAACAGCCGGCAATCTTACACTGAGCATACTGCCATGTGGAAGTTCCTGCATCATTTTTCCTCTGTTGGCTACCAACATCAGTGCATCTTCCAGCGAAAATACTCCTGCCAGATGTGCTCCGGCAAACTCACCTATGCTATGTCCAATAAATCCTTTGGGCTGAATTCCCCAGCTCATCCACAGTTTAGCCAAAGCATAACCAATGGTGAACAGTGACGGTTGCGTGTAAACCGTTTCGCGAAGCAGCTTTTCTGCTTTTTCTTTTTCTGAATCTTTAGGATAAAGAATCGTTCTTAGGTCAAGGCCGAGATGAGGTTGCAAAATTTTGCAGCAAGTGTCAACAGCATCTTTAAATACAATCTCATCTTCGTAAAGATTTTTTCCCATGTTCACGTACTGCGAGCCTTGTCCCGGAAACATGAATATGATTTCAGGATTGCCCGATGTCAGTTCGCGTGAAGCAGTTTTCTTAGGATTCGATTGTTCTAAAGCTGAATTAATATCTGCAATACTTCCTCCAACAATTATTCTGCGGTGATTAAAATATTTTCTTCCTGTTTGCAAAGTATATGCAGCATCTGCAAGATTTATATCTGAGTTGTTTTCAAAAAATGTTATGAGTTGTGAGGCAGATGCATCCAGTGCAGTTTTTGTTTTTCCTGAAAGGAGGAATAAATGCCTTTGTCGTGCAATGCCTGAATCAATGGTATTGGGTGCTTCTTCCAACACTACATGGGCATTGGTTCCGCCCACACCAAAAGAACTTACGCCTGCGCGCAATGGTTTGCCATCAGCACTTTTCCATTCCTGTTTCACTACTTGCACGTAGAACGGAGAATTTTCAAAATCAATTGCCGGGTTAGGTTTTTTATAGTTGAGCGATGCAGGTAAAATTTTGTGTTTTAAAGCAAGGCATGTTTTAATCAGTCCTGTTACACCTGCAGCAGGAGTGAGGTGACCAATGTTTGTTTTGATGGAGCCTACGGCACAAAATTGTTTTTTGTCTGTTTTGCTGCGGAATGCCTGAGTGAGTGCTTCAATTTCTATCGGGTCGCCAAGTGGTGTGGCTGTTCCATGGGTTTCGATATATGAAATGGTATCCGGTTCAACACCGGCTTTTGCCTGTGCCATGGCCACTACTTGCGCCTGACCTTCCACACTGGGAGCGGTAAAACTTGCTTTGTCGCTGCCATCATTGTTGAGAGCAGCACCTCGTATCACTGCGTAAATCTCGTCACCGTCACGCAATGCATCTTTATATCGTTTCAGAATAACTGCTCCGGCACCATCACTGAAAACAGTTCCTGTAGCATCAGCATCAAACGCACGTGTGTGTCCGTCTTTGCTGAACATACCGCCTTCGTTATAAATATGTCCGCTGTTCACGGGTACTGTAATGGCAATTCCTCCTGCAAGAGCCATGTCACACTCTTTGTTAAGCAAACTTTCGTAAGCAATGGCAACTGCTGTGAGTGACGTAGAGCAGGCAGTATGAATGCTCAGCCCCGGACCTTTGGTGTTAAACTCATAAGCAACACGTGTAGCAATATAATCTTTTTCGTTGGCAGTCATCGTTTGAAATGTGCCTACACGGTTGATGGCTTCCTTGTTATGGAAAACATTATTCGGAAAATAGGTATTGTTGCCCATTCCTGCAAAAATTCCAATCAGCCCGTCATAATTTCCGGGAACATATCCTGCATTTTCAAACGCTTCCCATGCTATTTCAAGAAATATTCTTTGTTGTGGGTCGGTTACTTCTGCAAGACGTGGATTAACATTAAAAAACGGAGCATCAAATTTGTCGGCATCTTCAATCACACCACGCACTGCAACGTAAGAAACATCATTTTTATCTTCGGCACTGATACTTGCATCCAACTCTTCTTTTTTGAAAAACGAAACTGTTTCTTTTCCGGCAAGCAGATTTTTCCAAAGTTCATTTACATTTTTAGCTCCGGGAAATCTTCCGCTCATACCAATTACTGCTATGCCGTCTTCTACATTTTCAATTTGTCCTTTCACTCCTGTGGCATAGCGCTCCTGTGCCGACTGATAAAATGATTTGGAAGAACTATCGTTACTCAAAAATTTTGTCAGTGAAAAAATATCAGGGTGCTGATACATTTTTACCACAGGCAAATCAAGCTGTTGTTCCTGCCGCAATTCAGCAATAAATTTCAGAGCAAGCAAGGAATTACCTCCCAACTCGAAAAAATTATCGTGGACGCCAATACCTTCTAACTTCAGCAGATGTTCCCATTTGTTGGCAAACATTTTCTGCAAATCAGTTTCGGGTGCAACAAACACATTTCCTAAGTCGGGACGCTTGCCGGAAGGTGCAGGTAAGTTTCTGCGATCAATTTTGCCTGATGGTGTTCGAGGAAAATTTTCAACCTGCACAAATGCTGACGGCATCATATACTCCGGCAGTTTATCCGACAAAAATTTTCGCAGTTCACCGGTACTGATATTTTTTCCTTCCTCTGCAAGGCAATATGCAACAAGTCTTTTGTCTCCGGGTTCATCTTCACGTGCCACCACCACAGCTTGCTTCACTGTGTCGTGCTTGTCGAGTGTCAGTTCAATTTCACCAAGTTCGATTCTGTAGCCGCGTATTTTCACCTGACCATCAATACGACCTAAATATTCAATATTTCCGTCAGGCTGATACTTCGCAAGGTCACCGGTTTTATAAAAATATTTTCCCTGTGAGTCTTTAAAAGGATTCTGCAGAAAACGTTCAGCAGTTAAATCATCACGGTTCAGATAACCTTTTGCTACGCTGATTCCGCCAATATAAAGTTCGCCTTCTGCTTCAGCATCTATGGCATTTCCATTTTCATCGAGGATGTAAATTTCAGCATTGTCAATCGGTTTGCCAATGGAAGGCAAAGCTGCCCACTCGTCAGTATTGGCGGGCAAGTGATAAGCTGTCACCACATGGCCTTCGGTAGGACCGTAGTGGTTCCAAAGAGTGCATTGCTTATTTTTTCTGAAAAAGTTTTTGATAAAAGCTGTGCTCTGCAATTGTTCTCCGGCAGTAATTACTTCTTTGAGCGAGCTTAAATTGCCCGTAAAATTTTCGGCAACTTCACACAGATGTTGCAATGCTATGAATGGAAGAAACAGTCTGTTGATTTTTTCTTTCGATACAAAATTCAACAGGTTGAATGCATTCAGTCTGAGGTCATCTTCAATCATCACCAGTGTTCCGCCACAACTGAGAGTCGAAAATATTTCCTGAAACGATACATCAAAGCTGATAGGAGCAAACTGTAATGTTTTTCCTGCTTCAAGTACTGTTGTGTTTTTCAGTTGCCATGTAATCAGATTTACCAAAGGTTTATGGGGCATGGCCACACCTTTGGGAAGCCCGGTACTTCCACTGGTAAACAGCACATAGGCAATGTCATCTGATGAATGGTTAATGGATGTCGAGCTGTTATTCTGAGGGATATTTTCTATCAGCAGTTTTTCTGTTTTTCCTGAAGGCAGTTTTTCAAAAAGATTTTTGTTGGTCAACAGTAACGGCATTTGCGCAGTTTCCATCATATACTGAAGTCGCTCCTGAGGATATTCAGGGTCTAACGGCACATAACCGGCTCCTGCTTTCAAAATACCGAGTACACCAATTATCAAATCACAACTGCGTTCAATACACAAACCCACAAGTCTTCCGGGTTTCACTCCTTTTGAAATGAGGTGATGGGCAACAGCATTTGCCTTATCGTTCAACTGCGAATAGGTGAGGTTGTTGTTATGAAAATAAACGGCAGTATGGTCAGGTGTTTTTGCCACCTGTCGCTCAAACAGCGAAGGCAGCAGCAATGTCTGATCAAATGTTGCTTTAGGGAATTGATAATTATGCGATTTCATTGAAGCCGGTGGTTTAAACTAATGGCTGACTAAGTAATATACATTGTACGGAAGCGAATATAATAAGTTTCGCAAATGCTCTGTTTAAGATTTGGCTGAAACATAGAGCATTTACGCCAATGGCATACATCTTCAGGTTAATTTTTGAGTTTTACAGCGCGATAAAAGTAAAGTGTGCCGAAAAGGGTGTTGATATATTGCGAAGCAGTGGCAGAAAATCCATGTTCCTGAAGGTAAATCTGCAGCATTCCTTTCCTGAGGTCTGTGATATTTGAGCGACCAATTGCCTGCAATACCAAAAATCCTGTTTTGGCAATTATTGTTTGCGGTGGCCCCCATTCTGCAATCAGCAGCATGCCCTGTTCATTCAGCACGCGCTTTGCTTCTTCAAGTGTACTGTGTTTGCGGTCGAGGGGCAGGTTGCAAAAAAGCAGACTTGCAAATAATGCATCCACGCTGCCACCCTCAAACGGCAAATCAAAAGACCATGCCTGTTGTACATTTACTTGTGAAATGGATTTTTTTCGAAGTTTTTGTTTCAGAATTTCATTGGCTTTAGGGTCAATGTCAATGGCTGTGATGCTTGCTTTTGGAAATTTATGAGCCATCTCCAAAATCAAATCTCCAGTGCCCGAACCTAATTCAACCAGGTTTTCGGAGCTATCTTTTTCGAGCAATTCAAGAGTGGTAAGACGAATTTTTTTACGTGGCAGCAGCAGTTTGAAAAGGCTGTCGTAAAATGGTGTGAGAAAATCAAAATATAGTGATGGATTAAATTTCATCACTACATCAGGTGTACATGCCTCCATTCACATGCAGCACCTGTCCGGTAATGTAGGCGCTCAAGTCGGAGGCAAAAAACAATACGGCATTGGCAATGTCATCAACAGTTCCTCCGCGTTTCATGGGTATTGCATCCGTCCAGCCTTTCACGGTGGCAGGGTCGAGAGCAGCAGTCATTTCTGTTTCAATAAAACCGGGAGCTATGGCATTGCAACGTATGTTGCGTGAACCTAACTCAAGAGCTATTGATTTGGTAAAACCAATCATTCCCGCTTTGCTGGCAGCATAGTTGGCCTGACCTGCATTTCCTTTTTCGCCCACTACGGAAGTAATGTTGATGATGGAACCCGAACGTTGCCTGAGCATAGATTTCTGAATATGTTTGGTGGTATTAAAACACGACTTCAGATTGGTACGAATCACTTCGTCAAACTGTTCTTCAGTCATGCGCATCAGCAGATTATCGCGGGTAATTCCGGCATTATTTACCAAAACATCAATTTGTCCAAAATCAGTAAGCACATTATTGATGAGTTGCTCGGCTGCATTAAAATCGGATGCATCACTTTGATAGCCTTTGGCTTTAACTCCATTTGCTTTAAGTTCATTTTCAAGCTGAAGTCCTTTTTCGGGCGAAGAAAGAAAAGTAAATGCAACATGTGCACCATGAGCTGCTAATTGCAATGCAATGCCACGACCAATGCCCCGCGAGGCGCCTGTAATCAGTATTACCTTGTTTTCGAGTAGTTTCATATCCTTAAATTTTGACAATTGAATAATAGTTCTACATTTGCGGCTCAAATATATATCTTAATTCAGAAGTGATGAAAAAACTATTATTAAGCGTTGCCATCGTTGCAACAGCATTAACGGTAAACGCACAAAAATTTAAAGTAGGCCTTGGCGGTGCTTTCAACAGTACCTGGCTGATGAACAAAAACGTATTTGATGCCGATGACGACCTTGATATTGCCATGACATTTGGCGGTTCATTCGGCCTGAAAACCCAGTACTATTTTAATGACAAATTAGGATTGGAATTGGGCATTATGCGCACCGGGCATAACCAAAAATATGATTTAAATGACGGTGATGATCATTCAAAATTAAAACTTCGTTATTTAGATGTACCATTATTGCTTCGTGTTGGTGGTGATAAAGGAGCTTATTTTGAATTTGGTCCTCAATTTGGTTTCTTAACATCAGCTAAGGAGGATTATGATAGTAAAGCTAATATCTTTGACTATTCTGATAAGGATGTTAAAAACTCACTAAACAGTACCAATATCGGAATTATTCTTGGCTTTGGTGCCGATGTTGACCTGAGTGAATCTTTTACTTTGGTTGCAGGTTTCCGTCTTGGATATGGATTTTCTGATGTTACCAAGAAAACAGATAATTTCTTTGATGATGATATGTCATTAGCAACTTATTGGGCAAACCACGAAGAAGGTTTCGGTTCTTTAAGCTATAAGTCAACCAACCGTCTTTTTGGTGGCATTCATCTTGGGGTACTTTATACCATTCCAACAGGTAAATAATTCTATTAAGACATACAAATGGCCGCCTTGCATGCAGGGCGGTTTTTTTTATTTCGTAAAGACAACAGTTCTATGTTTTTTGCCAATAAAATATCTGTCATGCATGATAATCATTCCCTATTTTTGAAACGAAAAATCAAACAATAATTTTTATAAGACAAAATGTGTGGCATTGCCGGTTTTATTGATTCCAAAGTTACTGACGGTGATAAAATATTATCGGCTATGCTTGAAAAAATTGCCCATCGCGGGCCTGATGCAAGCCGTACATTCATTAAAGATGATGTTTATTTGGGTCATAACCGTTTAAGCATTATTGATCTGAGCCACGATGCCGATCAGCCCATGCACCTGCAACATCTCACCATTATTTTCAATGGCGAAATTTATAATTACTTAGAGCTGAAAACCGAATTGCAGCAAGCAGGTCATCAGTTTAAAACCAAAAGTGATACAGAAGTAATTTTGCATGCCTACCTTAAGTGGGGGAAAGATTGTGTAAACAGATTTATGGGAATGTGGGCCTTTGCCATCTGGGATCAGCAACAGGAGGAACTTTTTTGCTCACGCGACCGTTTTGGCATCAAACCTTTTTATTACATACATCAGTCATCGGCATTTTATTTCGGCTCTGAGTATAAAGCATTAAAGCCAAGTACGTTGTTTTCAAACAACATCAATACCACTCAGGTAAGCCGAGGACTGCAAATGGGGTGGACAAGCTACCATGACGAAACCTATTTCAACAAACTGAAGGCATTACCTGCTGCTCACAATCTCGTTTTCAGCAGGCGTGATGGCACAATAAATATTTCGCGTTACTGGAACATACACACCGGAAAATATCTGTCGCTTACTGCCGAAGAAAAAGCCGGTCAGTTTTATCAATTGTTTGATGAGTCGGTGAGGTTGCACATGCGCAGTGATGTTGCCGTAGGCAGTTGCCTCAGCGGTGGCCTCGACAGCAGTGCCATTGTGAGTATGGTGCAGCATCAGCAGCCCGGATTGCCGTATGATTCATTCAGCATTTATTATGAGGGCAAAGGTGATGTGGACGAACGCCCTTTTGTGAAGGCCGTTTGCGATATGTTTCCATCTCTGCAACCACATTATTTTTCACCAACAGATGACGACATCAGAGAACATTTTCATCATGCACTTTATCACGCTGATGTACCTGCAACGGGATCATCGTTTATTTCGCAGTATTTTCTGATGAAACTCATTGCTCAGCATAAAATAAAAGTTGTGCTTGACGGGCAGGGAGTTGATGAGTATCTGGCAGGATACAATCATACTGCTTACCGCATGGTAGCCGATTTGTTAGCATCCTTTCAATGGGGCAAAGCTTGCAGCCTTACAGGTAAGATGGCAGAAAACCTTCAGCTTTCAGCCACACAAACGTTTGCGCACTTCGGAAAAAGTTTTTTGAGTTTGTTGCGCAGCGAACAACAACTTTATTCGCTTGAGTACAAACATTATTTTCCATTTTTAAGTACAGATGATTCCATTCCTTTCAGTCTTGACAAGGTACCGGGCAACCGCACTGATAATTTTTTATATCATCTGATGTTGGATACCAGTCTGCCCACACTGCTGCAATACGAAGACCGCAACAGCATGGCTTTTTCCATTGAGTCGCGTGTACCGTTCTTGGATCATCGCCTGGTGGAATTTGTATTTCAACTTCGCAATGAAGACAAAGCAAATGGTATTTACACCAAGTGGGTAATGCGTGAGGCTCTTAAAGATGTGATGCCGCAAGCTATTATTGAGCGGAAAGACAAAAAAGGATTTGTTACACCGGGAGAAGTGAAGTGGCTTCGCGGAGCACTGGCTCATCTTACCGATGCCGATTTCAGCAAACTTGATTTTCTGAACAGGAAGAAAATTAAAACACTGATGGATGAGTATAAGCATGGAGATAATAAACATGCACTGCTCATCTGGCGTTTATGTACGCTGGCTTACTGGCACAAAAATTTTTGCTGATACATTAAAGGTCGTTTGCCTTTTCAATCAGCTCAGCAATGTCAAGCACTTTTACTGAATCTTCTTTGTTCAAAGTCTTAACACCGTCACTCAGCATGGTGATGCAGAAGGGGCAGCCCACAGCAATGTAATCAGGCTTCGACTCCAGAATTTCTTCTGTGCGTTCCACATTAATTTCTTTGTTACCGGGTTCTGATTCCTTAAAAATCTGAGCACCGCCTGCACCACAGCACAATGCATTTGCTTTGTGACGTTTTGCTTCAAACAATTCTGCATCCAATTTTTTAATCACATCACGGGGGGCTTCATACACATCATTGCCTCTGCCCAGATAACATGGGTCGTGAAAAACAATTTTCTTTCCCAGAAATTTTCCTCCCTGAATTTTCAGTTTGCCTTCGTTTATCAACTGTTGCAGCAACATGCTGTGATGTATTACCTGATAGGTTCCGCCAAGTTGCGGATATTCATTCTTAAGTGTGTTGAAACAATGCGGACAACCAGTAACTATTTTTGTTATTCCATAACCATTCAGTGTTTGGATGTTCATCAGCGCCTGCATCTGAAACAAAAACTCATTGCCTGCACGCTTGGCAGGATCGCCATTGCAAACTTCTTCTGTTCCTAAAACTGCAAACGAAACATTACAGCTGTTAAGTATTTTGGCTATAGCACGTGTAATCTTTTGAGCACGCTGATCGAAACTGCTAGCACAGCCTACCCAAAAAAGTATTTCAGGTGATTCGCCATTGCTTATAAAATCCTGTACGGTTCTTACTTTAAGTGTCATTGCTTTTACTTTTATAGATTAATGATTGACAGGTTACACGTATCACTTAGCAATAAGTATTTGCTGCATTCAACATATTTATTTTTACGGGTGTACATATTCTTATTCCTCATTCTTCCAGTTAAAACGGTCAGCCGGTGAAAACTGCCACGGAGCCTGATTGTTTTCAATCTTGCTGAACATGCCATTCCATTCAGCAGGAGCTTCCGATTGTTCCATCACCAGAAATCTTCTCATATCAATAATAATTGACAGCGGATCAATATTTACGGGACATGCTTCGGTGCAGGCATTGCATGTAGTGCATGCCCAAAGTTCTTCGGGTTTGATGTAATCATTCAGCAGTGTTTTGCCGTCATCTTTAAAGGTTCCGTTCTTATCAATGTTAGAACCTACTTCGGCAAGGCGGTCACGGGTGTCCATCATTATTTTTCGTGGCGAGAGCAACTTGCCTGTAATATTTGCGGGACAAACAGATGTACATCTTCCACACTCTGTGCAGGTGTAGGAGTCCATCAGTTGCTTCCAGGTAAGGTCCTGCACATCTTTGGCACCAAAGCGCATGGGAGTATCGCTTGGTGGCGGTGGTGGCAGTGATGGGTCGAGCATCAGTTTCACTTCCTGAGTCACACTTTCAAGGTTGGTAAATTCTCCTTTAGGCTTCAGATTGCTGTAATACGTATTTGGAAAAGCCATGATGATATGAAAATGTTTGGAGTAGGGCAGATAATTCAGAAAAGCAATAATTCCGATAATATGCCCCCACCAGCAAAATCTTTCAAGGCCAATCAGTCCATCGGTGCTCATGCCTTCAAGCAAAGGAGTAATCAGGCTGCTAACGGGAAAAGCACCTGCTACTTTGTAATGTTCAGCACCGCGCAGTTGCAGCAACTGGTCGCTGGCATTCATAGTAAGAAACAGCGTCATCAAAACAATTTCCGTAAACAAAATAATATTGGCATCGCTGCGTGGCCATGAAGTCATCTCGCGACTCCAGAAGCGTTTAAGTTTTAAAATATTTCTCCGTGCAAGAAAAACCACACAGGCAACAATGGTTAGCAATGCAAGCACTTCAAAACCGGCAATCAGAAAATCGTACAGTGAGCCAAGAAAAGAAAACACGCGGTGTGTACCTGCAACACCATCAATCATTATTTCAAGAATCTCAATATTGATAATGAGGAAACCGGCATAAATGATAAAGTGAAAAAATGCAGGAATCGGTCTTACTGTCATTTTGCTCTGACCAAATGCCACGCGCAGCATGGTTTTCCAGCGTTTGGCAGGCTGGTCGTTGCGGTCCAATGGTTTGCCCAGCAAAATATTTCTTCTGATTCGTCCTACATTGCGTGCGAAAAAATAAATACCTGCAGCTAATATGACTGTAAAAATGATTGCCTGTATCATAAGAGAAAATGGTTATGGCACAAATGTAATGGAAACGGCCAAATAGAAAGCAGGGCAAGGGTAGGGAAGTTATCAGTATTTATATTTTGATTTTCAGAGCTCTTTTTCAAAACATACACTGTTTATTATGTCAGTATATTACCCAAAATCGGGGATGATGTGATAGAGTGTATTCAAGTCCTTGATTTTTTCAGAGTCTATAAAATTCTTTTAAGCAAGTTTCTTAGATAAATCTCGTGTATAAAATTTTATTTATATTTTGTTATTGCTAAGAAAGTTGATTTTAAATTCAGGTAAGTAGAAATTTATTAATGCAATAAAAAGGCTTGCGAAGGAACAGCCGAATATTTTTCTATTTATATATTCAATTAGTGGTCAATGAGATTTTTCATTGAGCACGTGCTGTATTCTTCGCAAGCCTGCAATGTGATGTATTCAATATTTCAAAACTTTGCTTCGCTGAATTACTTGTCCGTTTTTATCGCGAAGAGTCAGGAAATAAATTCCTGCAGGATCACCTGACAAATCAAGTGCATTCATATTTTCACTTTGAGCAATAATCTGACCTGTTACGCTGGACAATTGCACATTGGCACGATCAGATAAATAAAGCGGTCCTTCGGTAGGGTTTGGATAGACAGCAATTGATTTACCGGCAGCATCATGATTGTTTATTCCTGTTGTAGGAGTAGCTTCAATAGAAATTAACATGGGTGCATTGTGATCAAATACTGCAACCATTGTAAGCGGATTCAGAATATACCAGATATAGTCGTCTTGGCCAACGCCATAGTTTTCGCGTATGCGTACAACATTGGTGTAGGTCATACCGGGCAAGATAAGAGTTCCATAACTGTCATAATATAATGTAACCATATCAGGAGAGCCGCCCACTTTTTGCCAGGTGTCAGTAATGCTGTCGTTATAATTGAACGGGAATTTTAAAATTGTTCTTGGGTCCGGAGAAAAATCGTTGCCAACGCCAGGTGTTGTAATACTCCATGCCTGCACTTCCATTTGTGTTGGACTTACTCTGAAAAAACTGTAAGCTCCGCTTGAAGTAAATGCATAATTTGAAGTAGGGAAGGAACTGCCCATTGGTGCAGTGGCAGGATCTATTGCTGTCATTGAACCAATGGAAGTAAATGTGTAGGAGCTGAAGTCCCATGTGTGATTCGGGCCTCCATTGGTAATGTCGCTGCTGTTACTTGAAATCATTGAAACAGGAGCTGTAAATCCTACATTCGGAATATTATTTCCGTTTTGAATAACCGGTTGCGCAAACGCATTGATTGAACAGGCAATCATTACCAGAACTATTGCACGTTTCATTTTTTGACATTTTTGATTGTTAGAATTTCTTGGAATATTTGGATTAAGTGTGAGCAAAAAACATATTCGCGACAAAATGATTGTCGGACAAAGGGAACACTCGTTAGCATTGACATACTGCCAAATAAAGAGACCCTAATATAAGTCACGAATTCAGTAGAAAAATGAATTTTGGTTTTTTCTGTTTCGGAAACAGAAGTAACTATGAAATTTTTAAATTAATCAATGTTGCTCAACAAATTGTTTTACAACAATTTCTTTTGTAAAGGAGAGTGAATGAAAAAATCGTTAATTTTATTTTAGTTGGGAAACAGACTCCCCCTGAGATATAAATCTGAAGTACACGACTATGACAATAAAGCAAGGGAATGCAATCATATTTACGTTGAATACTGCTAAAACTGTTTGTTCAAATTGTGGTATTCAATTTTTGACATGTAAGGAAAATAAGGTAAAATTTTAATAAGCTCTTTTGTTTTGTTTTCATCAACATTTTGAAAGATGAGTACAGCATCTTTTTTTGATACTGAAATAAAAAAGCTTTCCAGAATATTTTCCTGTTTCCATTGGTTGACGAATTCCATTTCTTTTTTGGGCAATTCAGGGTTTGATTTTATTGTTTCAATGCCGCTGTCGGAAAGGGTAATTAATACGAGTATCCGGTTCATGATTGTATGATTTTAATTTGTTGTTGTTTATTTGGATTGAATGAGTGAAGGTGAGTTTGATAAGTTTTGCAAAAAAAGATAATCCATGTGATAATCCATAACATTCAAAAGTAGAGAAAAGGTTTGAATGTCCACATCATCCATAGCCAGGGATTTATCCGTGGCTATGGATGAAAAAAATAAATTTCAATAATAAAATATCAGATGTGAATGGTTGTGTCATAGATTTCCCCCTTCAAACCCATATATAATTATTTCCTTACTTTTGCGCATCATTAAAACAAAAACACATATTTAAATTACATTTCAGCAATTCATAATTTTTCGTTTATGAGCGTTTTAGTCAATAAAAATTCAAAAATTCTGGTACAGGGTTTTACCGGAACAGAAGGAACTTTTCATGCCACACAGATGATAGAGTACGGAACCAACGTTGTTGGCGGAGTAACGCCCGGCAAAGGTGGTACTAAACACCTTGACAAGCCCGTGTTCAACACTGTGGCCGATGCAGTGGCACAAACCGGTGCTGATGTTTCGATAGTGTTTGTTCCGCCTGCATTTGCAGCAGATGCCATTATGGAGGCAGCACAGGCAGGCATAAAACTCATAGTGGCCATTACAGAGGGCATTCCTACCAAGGATATGATTCAGGTAAGAGAATATCTCAAAGATAAATCAGCAAGGCTTATTGGTCCCAACTGTCCGGGAGTGATTACTGCAGGTGAGTGTAAGGTTGGCATTATGCCGGGTTTTGTTTTTAAGCCGGGACGCATTGGTATAGTTTCAAAATCGGGTACGCTGACTTACGAAGCAGCCGACCAGGTAGTGAAAGCCGGTGGCGGTATTTCAACAGCTATTGGCATTGGTGGCGACCCCATTATCGGCACTACTACACGTGAGGCTGTGGAACTTTTTATGAATGACCCCGACACTGACGGCATTGTGATGATAGGTGAGATTGGCGGAAACCTGGAAGCCGAAGCTGCACGATGGATAAAGAATAACAGCAGAAAACCTGTTGTAGGATTTATTGCCGGCCAGACAGCACCTCCGGGCCGCAGAATGGGACATGCGGGAGCCATTGTAGGCGGTGCAGAAGACACAGCTGCTGCCAAAATGAAAATTATGAGCGAGTGTGGCATTCATGTGGTGGCATCACCAGCGGATATTGGCGACACAATGATGCGTGTGCTTTCAAAAGTAAATGCATAATTCAACAAAAAGACAACATTAATTTTTTCATTCTGAAACAGGCTGCATTACATGATAGTGCGGCCTGTTTTTATTTTATAGCGTATTGTAAAAAGAAGCTACGTGTTTGCCTATTTGGCTGTTGTCGTAAATATTCCGCGCCAGCAGTTGTGCATTTACCGAAATTTTATTCAGCAATAAATGATTGTTGAGACATGAGAGAATGGTGTTTGCAAATTCTTCGGCAGTGTTGGCAATTAAAATGTTTTCGCTATGAGTGCAAGCAATGCCTTCGGCACCGATAGATGTGGAAACGATTACTTTTCCGGCAGCAAGACCTTCTACAATTTTTACTCGCATACCTCCGCCACTGAGCAAGGGAACTATCATCACGGTTTTATCAGACATAAATTTTTTTGCATCCTTTATTTCGCCTTCTACAAAAACATTTTTCATCTGAATGCGAAAAAATTCGTCAGCCATATTTTTTCCGGCAAGATACAGTTGAATGCAGTCTGTTTTTGCAATGATGAGTGGCCACACCTTTTTCAGAAACCAGTTGACAGCTTCAATATTTGGCAGCCAGTCCATGGAACCGAGGTGAAAGACTGAAATGTGCTGAGCCTGTTCAAGAGGTTTTACATCATCAAACCTCAGTGTGTTCAATCCTACTGGAGCTATTTCCACAGGGATGGTGCAGCCTTCGTCAATGAGCAGTTTTTTGTCTTCGGGTGTAAGCGCAACAATGGCATCAAACTGATTCACCATATTTTTTTCGTACTGCCTCAGTCGTGATGCAAGAAATGAAAGATATTTTTTTTTGATGGGATGCGCAGATGCTCCGGCAAGTCTTTTCCAGATAAGCCACTCTACATTGTGAGCGCGTAAAATCATTTTTGCTTTGCTGTACCTGCGTGCTGTTTGGAGATATGGACTCAGAAAAAGACCTTCAAACTGGATGATGTCGAATGATTCAGCCTGCAATATTGATTTCAGTTTGTGATGAAAAACATCAGAGTCGAATCGAATGATATTATAACTTTCGTTTTTGCGGAAAAGATTTTTTATGGCACCTGAAATTTTTACGGATGCATCGAGATAAACAGTTTCCAGTTTATATTTTTCGAGCAGTTCAGCTTCAATAGTTGATAGATCAATAAAATGTTTTTTAGTGTTGAAAGAAAGCATTTTTACTTCGGCACCGCTGAGCGTGAGCGATTCGGCAAGGTTGTACATGGCAATGGTTGCCCCGTCATAAGGAGGCAAAGGAACCCGCAGACAAAGTTGAAGTATTTTCAAAATTTATAGGTGTTGAATGGAATGCAGTGCATAATTGCAAACGTAGCAAATTAATTTTTCTGAAAAATCAGCTGACCTTTCTGCGGAATAACTTTCTGAAAAAAGATTTGTATGCATCCATATCGAAAAGGGCTGAGTCGTGAGTGGCCTTATACACCAAAAATAAACCTATAGGCAGCAACACAATTGACGATTGCCACATGCCGCGTTCGACACTGATGACACCTTCTTTTGCAAACTTCTCGCCTGTGATGGAGATGATGTGGTAGCAGAGAAAAAATGCAATAGAAATAACGATGGGCAATCCGAGTCCGCCTTTGCGGATGATGGCACCAAGTGGAGCGCCAATGAGAAACAACAACAGGCAGGCAATGGATAAGGTAAACTTGCGATGCCATTCAATGTTGTATTTGATGTAGGCACGGTTTCGAGAGTCGAGATCGTCTTTGGTAGATTCGATATAAGATTTTATAACACGGGCCAGTGCAGTAGCAGTTTCGAAAAGAAGAGAAGCCTTTTTAGAATCAGATTTTAGTATAGGCCATTTTGCAACTGTAGCAGACGAAGCAGCTGCCATCAGCGAGCTGTCTTTTAAGAATTGATAATATGGTATTAAATCTTTTTGGAAGCGATATTTGCGCATGTTCATCTGCATCTGAAAAGTGTCAATCATGGCATTGAGCTGATAGATATTCAGCATCTGATAATTGTCTTTGAAAAGATCTTCGTTGGTGCGGTTGAGTTCGAAAGATGAAAGATCGAAGCGGATGATTTCTGACTGAAAAGTAGTGCGCAGCAACGGACGAGTATCATAATTTCGTCTCCGGTTTTGCTGTTCTTCGTAGGAGTGGCCATTAAACAGTGTAAGAATCAGATAACGCTTGTCGTCTGTCATCACCATGCTTCCACTGTCTGCAACAACCACTTTATGATTGCCCATGTTGTTGGTGTGATCATAAATCATGATGTTGCGTATGGATTTACCATCGCTGAGTTTCTTTCCGATTTTGATGCTGTAGCCATCAATGCCATTATAAAAAATACCTTCTTTGATAAACAATGCAGGCTTTTGCTGTCGCACATCGTAGAGCAGCGATCCCATTTTCAGATTACTGTAGGGTAATACATAGTTAGAAAAGAAAAAGGCACCCACAGAAATGCAGATTGCTACTACAATGAGAGGGCGCATCAGCCGTTGCAGCGAAATGCCTGCCGACTTTGCAGCCACAATTTCGTAATGCTCTGCCAGATTGCCAAAGGTCATGATGGATGAAAGCAGAATTGCAAGAGGCAATGCTAATGGAACAAGTGTAGTGGAAGTGTAGGAAAGAAGTTTGGTAATAGTCCACCAGTCTAAACCTTTGCCAACAAGGTCGTCAATGTATTTCCACAGAAACTGCATCAGCAACACAAACAGGGCAATAAAAAACGTCATGATAAACGGCCCTATAAATGACGTTAATACTAATGATGTAAGTTTCTTAACAGGAAGCTTCAAGTACTGCAACGTTTAATATTCAGTTTTGTCTGTTTTGTTTTTCCATGCATCAAAAATTTCTGATGCACGCTGATGTGGCAGATGAATCATTTTTAGTTTTCTCTCTGAAGGATCAACAGGAATTTCATCATAAATAAAGGCATCATCAAATCCGATATCAGCAGCATCCTTGCGGGTGTTGGCATAATACACTGCCTCTGGCCGCGCCCAATAGATAGCTCCCAAACACATGGGACATGGCTCGCAGGAAGTATAAATTTCGCATCCAGTAAGCTGAAAAGAATTCAGGTTTTTGCATGCTTCGCGAATGGCTACAACTTCGGCATGAGCAGTAGGGTCGTTGGAGGAAGTAACTTTGTTGTTTCCGCGTGCAATTATTTTTCCGTCTTTCACCACTACACAACCAAAAGGGCCGCCTTCGTTTTGCTCAATTGCTTTAAGCGACAACTCCACTGCTTCGTTCATAAAATCTTTTGCGTTGCTCATATCAGAAATGGAGTGTTATATTTTGTTTTAAATCAGGATGCAGACTCAGTGCAACAGGGCAGGTGTGTGCAATATGGTCAATGATTTTCTTTTCTTTATCGGAATAATTATTCGGAGGAAAATATAGTTCAATTTTTACTTCGGCAATGCGTCTTGGGTCGGATGCCATTATCTTGGTAACTTCTGCCCGCGTGCCATCAATGCTGAACTGATGTGTGCGCGCTGCAATGCCCATGATGGTAAGCATACAATTGGCCAACGATGTTGCCATAAGATCGGTAGGAGAGAAAAAAGCTGCCTGCCCCTGATTGTCGAGAGGTGCATCAGTAAATATGTCGGTGCCCGAATATAAATGAGTGGATTTACATCTTAAATCTCCTGTATAAATCACTTCTGAGGTAGCCATGTTTTTAAAGTTTAATTCAGTAATAAATCTTTGGCATTTTCTATACTTGCTTCGGTAATGCCTTCACCGCTTAACATTTTTGCAATTTCTTGAATGCGTTCTTCTTTTGAGAGTAGTTTCACTCGTGTTTCGGTGTTGCTGCCCAGGGTTTGTTTGTAAACGAAGTAGTGCATCTCACCTTTACTTGCCATCTGTGGAAGATGTGTAATAGCAATAACCTGTCTTTTCTTTGCAAGTACTTCAATCATATTGCCCACTTTAAATGCAGTTTCGCCTGAAATTCCTGTATCTATCTCATCAAAAATAATGGTAGGCATAGAGGTAACTTCAGCAAGAATAGCTTTGAGGCATAACATTAGTCGCGACATTTCGCCTCCCGAAGCTACTTTCGAAAGTTCCTGCGGCTGCACACCTTTGTTGGCAGAAAAAAGAAAACGGATGGCATCCAGTCCTGAATGGCTGAAATGCTGGAGTGAAGTAAGTGATACTTCAAACTGAGCATCAGGCAATGCAACCTCATGCAACAGTTTTAGAATTTTACGCGTAAGTTTTTTTGCTGCTTCTTTTCGGTTTTCCGAAAGTGTTGCTGCCTGTTTATTCAGTGTGGATTCAACTGTGGCAATTTCTTTTTTTATCCGCTCAATATCCTCTGCAACGGAGTTGAAACCACTGAGCTTTTGTTCTAAGGAATCTTTTAACTGAAGCAGGTTGCTTACTTCTTTCAGCCGGTGTTTCTGAAGCAGATGATTGATTACCGAAAGTCGCTCCGAAATAATTTCTATTCTTTCGGGATTAAAATGAATGTTGTTTTGAATTAAATCCATTTCCGAGGCAATATCTTTTAACTCGATATTGCATGACATCAGCCTTTTGAGAATACTTTCTGTTTCGGTATGATATTTTGCTGCCTGTTGCAACTGTTGTATGCTCTGATGAATAAGCTGAACTGCATTTTGCTCATCTTCGGAAATTAAATGACGTGCTGTTTCAACTGACTTTAAAATGGATTCGGAATGGGTCAGTATTTCGAGTTCTTTTTCCAGAGTCTCCGTTTCACCCTCTTTCAGATTTGCATTATTCAACTCTTCATACTGAAACTGTATGAAATCAAATTCAGCCGAAGCCTGCTTTTCTTTTTCAAGCAAATCGTTCAGTGTGTTTTGCAGTTGCCGGTAGTGATTGAAATTTTCGCGATAGGAGAGGAGCAGTTCACTATGGTTAGCAAGTGCATCTGTTACGTTAAGCTGAAAGGACGAATTGCCTACAGTGAGAGTCTGATGCTGTGAGTGAACATCCACCAAGGTGCTGCTGAGGGTTTTCAGCAACGAAAGATTTACGGGAGTATCATTCACAAATGCGCGAGACTTGCCTTCAGCATTTATCTCACGTCTGATAATGGTTTGTGTTTCGTAATCAATCTCATTTTCGCTGAAAAACTGTTGAAGAGGATATTCGCTGATGTCGAACTCAGCTTCGATGATGCATTTTTTGTTTTTATCGAATAGAGTTTTTGCATCTGCTCGTTCGCCCAATACCAACCCGAGGGCACCCAGCAGAATGGATTTACCTGCACCGGTTTCGCCTGTAATAATGCTTAATCCGTTTGTAAAATCTACATCCAGATTTTTTATGAGAACATAATTGGATATGTGCAGTTTTTTCAGCATTCGGACAGGTGTGGATATGGTGACAAAAATATTTTCCTGAAAAAAGAACCGTATTATTTCATTGACTGTGTAATCAGATGTCCCATTTTATCTCTCTTGGTCTGAAGATACAGTTTGTTATGTTCGTTCGAAGCAATTTCCAAAGGCACTACTTCGACAATCTCCAACCCGTAGCCAATTAATCCTGCACGTTTGGTAGGGTTGTTGGTCATGAGTTTTATTTTGGAGACTCCCAAGTCACGAAGAATTTGTGCACCTACACCATAGTCGCGTTCATCAGGTTTAAATCCCAGAGCCTGATTGGCTTCAACGGTATCTTTGCCGCCTTCCTGAAGTTTGTAGGCTTTCAGTTTGTTGAGTAAGCCAATTCCTCTTCCTTCCTGATTCATATATACAATCACACCTTTACCTGCTTCTTCAATCATCTCCATTGCTTTATGCAACTGTGGCCCGCAATCGCAGCGGCACGAGCCGAAAATATCGCCTGTCATGCAGGACGAGTGTACTCTAACCAGAATCGGTTCATCTTTTTCCCAGGCACCTTTTATCAGCGCCAGGTGCTCCTGACCGGAAGTAACCTGACGGTAAGCAATCAGTTCAAAATTGCCATGACCGGTAGGCAGTTTCACTTCCACTTCTTTCTTAATAAGGCTTTCAGTTTTCAGGCGGTACGAAATCAAATCTTCAATTGAAATTATCTTCAGGTTGAAACGTTGAGCAATTTTCATCAGGTCGGGCAGTCTTGCCATGGTGCCGTCTTCATTCATTATCTCTACCAGTACGCCTGCCGGTTCAAAACCTGCCAACCGCGCCAGATCCACTCCGGCTTCGGTATGTCCTGCTCTGCGAAGTACACCACCGTTTTTACTTTTAAGTGGAAAAATATGTCCCGGGCGACCCAAATCTTCCGGTTTGGTAGCTGGGTCTATCAATGCTTTTATCGTTTTGGAACGGTCGGAAGCAGAGATGCCTGTCGTGCAACCATTCCCCAGCAGATCAACGGAAACGGTGAAAGGTGTTTCGTGAGAGGAAGTATTGGTGCTGACCATCATCTCCAGATTCAGTTCGTTGCAGCGTTGCTCGGTAAGTGTGGCACAAATCAGTCCGCGGCCATGACTTGCCATAAAGTTTATCATTTCGGGAGTAGCATTTCGCGCTGCCGTTATAAAATCGCCTTCATTTTCCCTGTCGGTATCATCTACAACAATCACAGCTCTGCCCGCTTTTATCTCGCTGATAGCTTCTTCAATGCTGTTGAGTTGTATGTTTTTGTCAGTATTCATCTTTAAATGACTGTTTTTGCAAATTTACAACATGGAGCGTTATGATTTGTTTATTTCTTACAGATGAAAAAAGCATTTTTCTGATGATTGGTATGCATGTTAAGAATGTATGAACATGTAAACAGTTGCATAATCTTACAATGGTATTAAACGTTATTAATGATGTAACAAAAGGCTAAACAGTCACGTTAAATTAGCCATATCGTTCTTAAAGAAATTGAATAAAGATAGTTTGGTTTTAGGTTAGTTTTTCGAAACTGATTCAGTGCTAAGCCCTGTAAGGCTTAATTCTGAATCGCCTGAACCGCAGAAGAAACAGTTTAAGGTTGGTTTCAGGTGGGGGCTGCCCCGTAAGGCAGCCCGGCATCTGTTCAGTAAAATTGAGATTTGGTTTTAGGGTTATACTTTTAGAAATCACCGCCAACGTGGCGGTGATTTTCTATTTTTAAAGCGTTAACAATTCTTCGTTAAAAACTTTAAATATACACTTTGTTATTCGGGTCGTTTCTTCTATATTTGCGCCCGAAACAAATAAATATTATTAATAATGAAAAAATTAAACTTAACAAAAACGCTCTTAACAGGTGCTGTATTAGCCCTTATGACTGTTGGTTTCACTTCTTGTAAGAAAGACAGTGATCCTGATCGTGAAAAATTCTTAGGTAACTATACCGTTACTACAGGAACAATTGCTTGTGGTGTTACCGGTAATGGTACTATCGCTGCAGGAACTGCAGTAGTAATTACAGAAAATTCAGGTGGTGATGAAAAAGTAAGTGTAAACATTGGTGGCCAGTTGTCACTTGTTGCTACTGCTGATGGAAATACCATTACAATTGATAACCAAACTTTGAATGGTTTTACCTATACCGGTTCAGGAAATCTTAGCAGCAACACTTTAACTCTTTCTATCAATGAGTTTGATGCAAGTGTTCCTGAAAATTGTGTTTACAGTATCACTGCAAATAAATAATCAGAGATTAATAAAAATTAAAAGGCTGCCCGATAAGGCAGCCTTTTTTATTTCAGACATTCAAAAAATCAGAGTATATTTTGAATAGTTCCTGTTTGATATTAACCGGCACGAATAAAAAAAGCCGTCTGAATTTCTCCGGACGGCTTTTTAATTTTTATTGAATGATTATTTCAATTTATCTTTCAGCTTTTGAGGCTTATTGGGATCTGACTGTGTTCCCCCTTGATTTTGTTGTTCAGCACCAATTTTATCTTTCAAAGATCCTGAACCTTTTTTAGGTTCTTCTTTCTTAGGCTCTTCAGTTTTCTTAGGTGTTGTTGCTTTTCCACCTTTCTTATTCTTTGCAGCTTCTTCAGCAGCAGTAATAGAATCTTGCTTAGCTTTTTCAGCAGCAGCCATTTGTTCCTGTACTAACGCTAATGAATCCTGTGTTGCTTTTTCAGCAGCAGCGGCAGCAGCATTGGCTGCATCAATAGAATCCTGTACTCGTTTTGCCTCAGCAGCTTTCTCTTCTGCACTGGGGCCACATGCGCTCATCAGGAATAATCCTGCAACAGAGAGAGCAATTAGTGATTTTTTCATAATCCTTTTACTTGTAATTGATTTATGGCGCAAATGTAATATAATATTAACCTGTTTTAACAAATCTTACTATCAATAAATATTAACAACTTAAAGTTAGCACAACGGCATCGTCCAAGCATCCTCATTTAAGGACTGAACAAATGCTAAACTCTATCTTTGTGAGGCGTATGAAAAGCAACCTCTCGCCATCATTCCGGCTGTTATTTCTGTTAGTCTGCAATTATTTCCTGCTAAGGCTGATATTTATTGTGGCCAACTACAAACTGCTGAATATAGCATCTGCCGGAGATATTTCAACCATTTTTCTTTCAGGATTTCGTTTCGATTTTGCTGCAATAGTTTTCACCAATGGTATTTTTTTCTTAATTTTCAACTTGCCTTTAGACTTTAAATCAAGGCCGATAAAAAACTTAATATCAATATTATACATTTTTATAAATTTGTTTTTTATATTGTTGAACCTCATTGATACAGGTTATTACCCTTTCACTCAAAAAAGGCTAACGGCAGACTTTTTTGAGATGGCAACCATGGGTGATGATTTTGTAAACATGATTCCTTCTTTAATCAGGGATTACTGGATTTTGCTTCTGCTGTTTGTTGTGTTTGTCATTCTTAATTTCAAATTGATTAAGGGAATCACCGGCAGGCTTCAGAAAATCAGCGGCAGGACATCCTTTATCTCAACAATTATAGTGGTGGCTTTGCTGATATTTTTTGGCAGAGGAGGACTTCAGTACAAACCTATCAACATCTTGTCGGCTGCTCCTTACACATCAGCTCAAAATGTAGGGGCAGTACTTAATTCAACTTTTACCATCATAAAAACAGCAGGTAAGGATGATCTGCAGGAAATTGAACTCTCCATTCCTGATCCTCAGTCTTATTTTAATCCGGTAAAGAATTTTGCCAATGATACACTTGCATTTAAGCCAATGAATGTGGTCATCATCATCATGGAAAGTTTTGGGAAGGAATATACTGGATATTTTAACCAAGGGCATGGTTACACACCGTTCCTGGACTCACTCATGCAGGAAGGGTTGATATGTACAGATGCTTATGCCAATGGGAAAAAATCTATTGAAGGGATTCCTGCTGTTGTATCAGGAATTCCTGCTCTGATGACTTCACCTTACATTTCAGGGTCGTATAATGGCAATAAATTACTGAGTATTGCATCTCTTCTGAAAACACATGGTTATATTTCTTCTTTTTTTCATGGAGGCAACAACGGAACCATGGGTTTTGAAAATTTTACTAAGATGGCAGGATATGATAAGTACATAGGCCGAAAAGAATATGGTACGGATGATTATGACGGCACATGGGGTGTATATGACCAACCTTTCTTCAGGTATTTTTGTCATGAGATGAACAACATGAAACAACCATTTCTAACTACGTTCTTCTCCTTATCATCACATCATCCTTACAGTGTGCCCGACTCTTTGCAAAATCGTTTCAAAGGTGGCGACCAGCCGGTTTATAAATCGGTAGAATACGCAGACTATTCATTGAAAGAATTTTTTTCTATGGCAAAAACTCAACCCTGGTATAAGAATACTGTTTTTGTGATAACAGCTGATCATACCGGGCCTTCCTTTAATAGCAAATACCAAAGCCGTACCGGTATTTACGAAATTCCTGTACTTTACTTCATACCTTCAGACAGTACCATTAAAGGCATTTATTCTTACACCACACAACAAACGGATATTGTTCCTTCTGTTTTGGATTATCTGCATTATCCTGAAAAATTTAAAATTTTTGGAAACAGTATTTTCAGGAAATCTGATTCAAAATGGGCAATTAATTATCTGGATGGGATGTATCAGCTCATTACACCGCAGGCTACAGTGAGAACAGATTTGGTGAATGATACAGAGTATATTGCACGAGATGGCCATACTCCTGACAGTACCATGCTGATGAACCGTTTAAAAGTGATTGTCAGTGATTACAACAACAGTATGATAAAAAATAAACTTACGGATGTTGAATAGCCGCAGGAAGATATTGTTCATACTGAATCCTAAAGCCGGACATGGCAAAGCAGGAAATATTGTGAGGGAGGCAGAGCGTTTATTGGATCAGTCGAAATTTGAAATACATTTTTCTGAAACGGAGTATGCAGGTCATGCCAAATTGCTTGCTAAAAAAGCTGCTGACGAACATTATGATTATGTTGCCTGTGTAGGAGGGGACGGTACTGTTAATGAAGTAGCCTCATCTCTTAAAGATACAGAAACTGCATTACTGATTATTCCTGCAGGTTCAGGAAACGGGCTTGCACGTCATCTGCAAATTCCAATGATTGCTGCAAATGCCGTTGCACTGTTGAATAAGGGAAAAAAAGTAAGTATTGACACATTCAGTATCAACAATTTGTTCACCATCAATGTAGCAGGCGTGGGCTTTGATGCGCTGGTAGCGCACCGTTTTGCTGAAAAGAATAAACGCGGACTTAAAACCTATATCAAAACCATCCTTGCTGAGTACGCATCTTCTAAAGAGTTTGAAGCAGAAATAAACGGAACTGTTTATAAAGCCTGGCTCATTTCCATAGCCAACTCAGGTCAGTTTGGCAACAATGCATGGATTGCGCCTGTAGCATCGTGTACAGACGGTATACTCGATATTATCATCTGCAAAAAGCAAAAAGGAGTGAAACTGTTGACATTCGCAGTCAACCTTTTTTCAAAAAGACTGTCATCGGCAGATTATACTGCTTTGCGTAGCAACCAAATGACCATTAAGCTTTTTTCAAAGCAACCGCTTCATCTGGATGGAGAACCGGCAGGCTTCACTGATGAACTGAATATATATTGTAATCCTTTATCACTAAAAGTAATTGTTCCGCAACATGTCGAATAAGAATAAAAACCGCTACGGAATTGTTTATTCCACCAATCCTGCTTTTAAACCACAGCAGGAAGAAACTCAACAGGAAACATTACCTCCTGCACAACAGGATTTGCGTGTATTACGCGATTCAAAACAACGCGGAGGCAAAACGGTGACACTTATTCGCGGATTTGTTGGCAGTGACGATGATTTGGAAAAACTTACCAAACTTTTGAAAACAAAATGTGGAACAGGAGGAAGTGCGAAGGATGGCGAGATCATTATTCAGGGCGATAAGCGCGAACAGGTCATGGAAATACTTCTGAAAGAAGGATACAGAGCAAAAAAAGCAGGAGGCTGAAAAAGAAAAAACCGCCTTGCATAAGACGGTTTCTTTTCTGTTTGAGGTCGAGAGTAGATTCGAACTACTGTAGAAAGTCTTGCGGACTTTTGCCTCTTCTCTCGGCCACTCGACCTTATTTTGTTGTTTGGTTTAACGAGAACAAATTAAAATAGTTTCATTTGATTGACAAAATCATATTTGGCGAATGGCATTTTACTGAGGGTGAAAGTTTTCAACAAAAAAAATCTTTGTTGTTAACTTCTCAGAAAGCCGGGAAGAATATCATTTGATACAGCAGCCATTTCTGATTGCATTAGTTTTTCTGACGATTCCAAAGCTCTGTTAACAGCTACTGTAAGTAATTCTTCAATCTCTTCGCGTTGACCTATTTTAAATAACGAATCATTGATGTGAATGGATTTGATTCTGTTGGTTCCGGTGGCTTCCACTACAATTTTTCCGCCTTCCGATTCGCCTGTCACGGTAATATTGTCCAGACGTTTCCTGATTTCTTCCATCTTTTTCTGTGCTTCTGCAAATTTTCCGAACATGATTTTAAATTTTTACCCGAAGATATTAAAAATTTCCATTGCAGGATTTGATGTTTTAATATGTAAGATTTTGAGAAAATCGTTGAAGAAAAACATCGCATTCAGCGTAAACCATCCTGAATTTAATGAATGGGAATATGCGTATTTTTTCAGTTTTACTTTTTGTTTTTTTACTCTCCTCGGCCACCACTTTCGCTCAGCGCGATTTGATTGAATGGAATGATACTTTGCAGTTGTCTGTAGAAGATTATAAAGGAGCAATTACCTCTAAAGATACGAGTCAGCATATATCATCCAGTTGCGGACTTTATTGTATCCCTCAAATCACCGGTGATACAGCTTCGGTAACCATCATAGCTTATTTCGACAGAAATAAATCCTGGGCAAAACGCAAAAGAGTGACACCCCTGTTGCTGCAACATGAATTGGGCCATTTCGACCTGACTGAAATTTTTGCCCGCAAAATGAAAAAACGCATTCTCGCGATGAAGACAAAGAAAAGTACTTTCATCAAAGACGTACAGAAAGTGTATGAAAAGACCTGGGAAGACCTGCAGAAGCAAAATGCAGCTTACGACAGGGCAACCGATTTTTCGAATGTGGAATTTGCACAGCGTACATGGCAGAATTATATCAAGGAAAATCTGGTACATTATCACATGTATTCCTCTCAAACCATTCGTTTTCCGATACGCGATTAAAGAACCATTGGGATTTTTACTTTTGCACCGATGGAGCAACGCCTTAAAACCGATTTGTCAAAATTTGATCCGCGTGAATTTGACCGTGGTGCATCATCTCTGAAATTTTTTATCTGGCATTGGGTGAATGTTATTTTTTTCATCAGCCCTTTTTGTCCTTCCAGTGCAATACGATGTTTTTTGCTGAGGTTGTTTGGTGCCAAAGTGGGCAAGGGTGTTGTTATCAGCAAACCGGGTGTGAACATTAAATTTCCATGGCGGCTGCGCATTGGCGACCATGTGTGGATAGGAGAGGGGGCATGGATTTACAATCTCGATGAGGTAACAATCGGCAATCATGTAAACATTGCACAGGGAGCAATGATTCTGACAGGAAACCATAACTACAAAAGTGTACGCTTCGAAACCATTTTCGGGCCGGTAACCATTGAAGATGGCGTTTTTATTGGAGCCAAATCAATTGTTTGTCCGAATGTAATTTGCCGTTCTCATAGTGTACTGGCAGCAGGCTCGGTGGCAACATCCACATTAAAAGAATACGGAATTTATCAGGGCAATCCTGCAGAGTACAAAAAGGAAAGAATTATTTCCTGATCAGCAAGAATTTCTGAATCACTTTACAATTATTTCAGAGGGCGCGACAGCCTTTCAAGTCCTTCTTTTGCCGGAGGATAATCGTTGTGACGCAGTTCCAGTGCCTTTGAATAATCATCTTTGGCAGCAGGCACATTACCAAGATACTCATAACACATACCTCTGTTGTAATAAGCCTGTGAAAAGTTTGGATCCACCTCTATGGCCTTGGTGTAATGCTTAATGGCTTCGTGATATACTTTAAGGTATTCGTGATGGATATATCCAAGATTGAAATAGGCATCTTTATTCTTCGGGTTGATTTGAATTATATCAGTGTATAGCTGAATGGCTTTATTGTAATCGCTGTGATCCTGATACCAGAGTGCAAGCCCATACATGGCTTCTTCGCTGTTGGGTTTTATACTAAGCGCATTATTGAAATAGTCCACACACAGTTTGTTATTCTGTGCATACATAATGATGCCTAACTGCATTTGTGCTTCGTAAAACTTAGGGTCAACTTCTATTGCCTGACGAAATGTATTAACGGCTGCAGCAGTGTCATGCTTTTCTTTCAGATTAAAACCTTTCATCAAAAGTGCTTTGGTATTTTTAGCATCTTTCTGCAATACGGTATCAAGATATTTCAATGATAAATCCTGGTTGTTGGTGTATAATGATATCTCTGCAAGTTTAAAAGCAGCATCATAATTTCCGGGGTTTAGTTCTCTCACTTTCAGCAACACATCGCGCGAAGCTTTTACTTTATTCATTCTGAAACTAAGGTCGGAGTAAAGCATCATATACTCTGTGTTGAGACTGTCCAATGACATCACTTTCACCATATCAAAATAAGCTTTGTCGAACATGGATTTCTGATAATAGGCATTTGCACGGTCATAGTATAATTTCGGATTCATGCTGTCGGAAGCTATTTTATCGGTCAGCAATGTGATTTTATCCTTTGTTTCAGCCGTGTTTTCAGTGCTTTTAGGTTTGCATGCGTAAATCAGGAGGGCAAACGCTGCAACGGCAAATAATTGTTTTATCATTATGGATGAAGTATGCTTAATAATCTTTTGGATGATTGTATGGCAAAAGTCTGTAATTGTTTCTACAAAATGAAAGAAGCCACCGGAAATCCGGCAGCCTCTTTCTTTTACCAATAAACAAATAAGTATTTTTAATTAAGTTTTAATATGCATTGTTTCTTTGATTTTATGTTCAATCTCATCGGCAAGTTCAGGATTGTCGGCAAACAGTTGTTTTACGGCATCGCGTCCCTGTCCGAGTTTGGTGTCGCCATAGCTGAACCATGAACCACTTTTCTTAATGATATTGAGTTCAACACCCAAGTCAACCAGTTCACCGGTTTTAGAAATTCCTTCGCCATACATAATGTCAAACTCTGCCTGACGGAAAGGCGGTGCAACTTTATTCTTCACCACTTTCACGCGTGTGCGGTTGCCTACAATATTATCAGCATCTTTTATTTGTCCAATTCTACGGATGTCCAGTCTTACAGATGCATAATACTTCAGTGCATTACCTCCGGTAGTGGTTTCAGGATTTCCGAACATCACTCCGATTTTTTCGCGCAGCTGGTTGATGAAAATGCAACAACATTTGGTGCGGCTGATGCTTGCAGTAAGTTTGCGAAGTGCCTGTGACATCAGTCGTGCCTGAAGTCCCATTTTCGAATCGCCCATTTCACCTTCGATTTCACTTTTAGGAGTGAGGGCGGCTACTGAGTCAATCACAATAATATCTATGGCTCCTGAGCGGATGAGGTTGTCTGCAATTTCAAGTGCCTGCTCACCATTGTCGGGTTGTGAGATGAGTAAGTTCTCAATATCCACACCCAGTTTCTGAGCATAGAAACGGTCGAAAGCATGTTCAGCATCTATATATGCAGCAATGCCACCATTTTTCTGAACGTTTGCAATAGCATGTATTGCCAGTGTTGTTTTACCGGATGATTCAGGTCCGTAAATTTCAATCACACGTCCTTTGGGAAGACCGTTAATTCCGAGAGCTATGTCAAGAGAAATACTTCCTGTTTCAATAGCTTCAACGGGTTCAACAGCTTCTTCACCCATGCGCATTATGGTTCCTTTGCCATAGGTTTTGTCTATACGTTCTATAGCCGCTTGCAATACTTTCAGTTTCTCTTTGTCGGGTGCTTGTGTGCTCATTACAGTAGAATATTATCTGTTTTGTTGACACAAAGTAATGCTTTTAGCCCAAGCAAAAGTTTGATTTTTTGAAATTTTGTTTTCAACAATGCCCAGACCGTTACTTTATACTCTGAAAATGCGTGATTTATAAAGTTTTACAAGAAAAAAATAAACAATCGGAAAGATTGTAATATGGTCATTTTGGATGGTATTATTATCGTCAAAACATAAAAACCGGAGGTCAAAACCCGAGGTTCATAGCAGATTGAATGAAATCAACTGCATGAATTAAACTTAAAATGGAAAAGGATTAAATTTTTTGTCAATGAAAAACCGGTTTGAAGTATGTATGATACTTCATGCTATACTAAATGCAACACTGAACAATAAAAAATGCAGATTGAATAAGTTCAAAAAAATGATTGCTGAAAAATTTAATTTAAGACCTGAGCATCTTAGTTCTTATCTTCTTCCTGTGTTACGCCCAGCAGGTCTTTTATTTTATTCATTTCATTCTGTATGCGGGCTACCGTATTGGATAATTTTGGATTATTTGTCACCGGTTCAGGAAACTCATTGCTGATGTAGTTTACAAACCGCCAAATTTCTTTTACATCATTAATGTTTACTTCGTAAGGTTTGTAAGCAGGGTTGAGCGATTTAAGCAACAACTTTTTCATGTTGCTGATGTGGTTATATACCACTTTGAATACAATGCCATCGTCATGAGTGAGGATGATGTAGGCATTGCCGTCTTTTACTTCCATCCAGTTTTCTACAAACTCTGCAGTTACATACGACTTGTCGGGGATAGGCAGCATGCTGTCGCCACTGATCTGGAATGTCCTGAATTTTTTATCAGACGAAAGAAAAGGCAACTGAAAAGTGGGAAGGCTTCGGATAAATTCAGTGTCGTTATAGCCTGCAGTATATCCGGCCTTGGCTTTGGCTGGCACCAACTCAATGTTTTCGCGGTTTTTACTGTCAACGGTAGTGGCCAGCACACGCAACTTGGTGCCGCGCACGTAGGAGTCGTAGCCTAATTCCAATTCGCGCAGTTGCAAATCCGACAGCTTGCTCATATCAACACGCAGAAGGGTGTCAATAGATATTTTAAAGTAGTTCGAAAAATTTATCAGGGCCTCCACCGTAGGGTTGGTAATGGCACCGTTCTCATAACTGTTAAGTGTGGAACGTGAAAATCCTAAGGCTAATGCAGCCACTTCCTGAGTGCGTTTTTTGCGTTTACGCAGAAGTCTGATGTTTGAACTGAAATACATACCGTGTGTTTATTAGAGGAAACAAATATAATACTGCGATTGTAATTTAACCAAATACATGATTGTAATGCTGCCAAAAAAATAACTAAGTATATCATTGACAGTTCACTATTTTTGCATCCTTCAATCATCTGTTGTTTATGATCAGGCACATAGCCATTTTTGCTTCAGGCTCGGGAACCAATGCCGAAAATATCATTGCTTATTTCAAAGACCGAGAGTATGCGCGGGTGCAGGTAGTGCTCACCAACCATGCTCGGGCAGGTGTGATTGCACGTGCTCACCGCTATCATGTGCCTTGCGAAATATTTACGGGAGAAGACCTTGCACAGCCCGGAAAAATTCTTTCGCTGTTGCAAAAGCATAAGACCGATTTTGTGGTGCTTGCCGGATTTCTGAAGCTGATGCCTGCTGATGTGGTGAAGCATTATGAAGGCCGTATCATCAACATTCATCCTGCACTGCTGCCTGCCTTTGGCGGCAAAGGCATGTATGGCGAGCGCGTTCACAAGGCAGTGATTGCATCAGGAGCCACAGAGTCGGGCATCACCATTCATTATGTGAATGAGAAGTTTGACGAGGGTAAAATTATTTTTCAGGACAGGGTACCTGTGTCAAAGGACGATACACCGGAGACGCTGGCCGATAAGATTCATCAGTTAGAGTATCGCCACTATCCGGCAGTGATTGACAGGCTATTGCAAAACATGCCGGATAATTAACATCCGGTAACATTAGCCGTTTGATTATTTTTTTTTCTTTGTCGGGCTCTTAAAAAATATGAATTATTGGTTAGTTAAGTCGGAACCATCGGTGTATGCATGGGAGCAGTTAGTTGCTGATGGCAAAACCTGCTGGGATGGTGTGCGCAACTATGCTGCACGGCTTCACCTGCTGGCTATGAAAAAAGGAGACCACGTAATGTTTTATCACAGCAACGAAGGACTTGCAGTAACAGGCATTGCCAAAGTAGCAGCCACTGCATATCAGGATCCAACAACCGATGATGAAAGATGGGTAGCTGTAGATTTGGTACCATACAAAGCTTTGAAGAAGCCTGTGACGCTGACACAGATTAAAGCTGAGCCGGGTCTTAAAAACATTGCACTGGTGCGCATCGGTCGGTTGTCGGTGATGCCACTCAGCAAAAAAGAATATGAAATAATAATTGAATTAAGCAGACAGAAGTAGTTTATGTGGATTAAAAAAAGTTTTCTCACCATGCTGTCAGTGGCAGCAGTGTGTTTTGTTCAGGCACAAAATGCCAGCATTAAAGGATTTGTGTATGATGCAGGTAATGGAGAGCCTATGCCTTTTGCAAGTGTGTTTCTTAAAGGAACTTCGCTGGCATCATTTACCGACCTTAACGGATATTACTCCATTGTAAAAATAAAGCCGGGGAAATATACACTGGCTGCAACAACACTGGGTTATGACTCCACCTTTGTAGAGATAGAACTGAAGGAAGATGAAGTCATCAACAAAAAAATTGTTCTGAAGAAGAAAAATGTAGAACTCACACAGGTTGAAATTTCTGCGGAGAGAGAAACCAAAAAAACAGAAGTGAAAATTGCTGTTGAATCGGTAACACCCAAAGAAATAAAATCATTGCCAAGCCTCGGTGCCGAAGGGGATATTGTTCAGTACATGCAGGTGGTTCCGGGTGTGGTTTCCAGTGGCGACCAGGGCGGACAACTTTACATACGCGGTGGAACACCGGTGCAAAACAAAGTGTTGCTGGATGGAATGGTTATTTACAATCCGTTTCACAGCATCGGACTTTTCAGTGTGTTTGATACCGACATTCTTAAAAATACAGATGTTTACACAGCAGGTTTTGGCGCACAATATGGCGGACGAATCTCGTCCGTGATGGACATCACCACGCGCGATGGAAATAAGAAACGTTTCGGAGGAAAAGTTTCTGCAGGAACATTTATGTCTAAACTCTTACTCGAAGGACCTATCAAAAAAGCAAAAGACGAGAATGACGGAACAGCATCATTCATTTTCTCAATAAAGAATTCTTATCTCGATCAGACTTCCAAGTCACTTTACAAATATGCTTCTGATGATGGCTTGCCTTACTCTTTCAATGATGTGTATGGCAAAATTGTGGTGAACAGTGCCAGCGGAAGCAAGGTAAGTTTCTTTGGTTTTAATTTCAGAGACAAGGTTGACTACAGTGGTGTGGCACGTTACGACTGGAGTTCGTCAGGCGGAGGAATGAACTTTGTGCTCGTACCCGGTTCATCCAAAGTGTTACTGAGGGGTAATCTTGCTTTTTCAAGTTATAAAATAAAATTGGATGAAGGAGATGACAGGCCACGCAGCAGTCTGGTAAATGGATTTAATTTGGGCTTTAACTGGCTTTACTTCCTGAATAATGATGAAATAAACTATGGTATAGAAGTGCAGGGTTTCAAAACAGACTTTGAATTTTACAATTATGCCAACAGACATATTTCGCAGGCTGATAATACTACAGAGTTTGGAATTTTCTTCCGCTATAAAAAAATCATCAACAAGTTAATTATTGACCCGTCATTTCGTGTGCAGTACTATGCATCTATCTCAGAGTTCTCTCCAGAGCCACGCTTAGGGTTGAAATATAATATCAGCGACAGAGTAAGACTGAAAGCAGCGGGAGGATATTATGCACAGAACCTCATAGCAGCCAACAGCGACCGTGATGTGGTGAATTTCTTCTATGGATTTCTTTCTGCACCTGATGATTTGCCTACCACTTTTGATGGCAAAACCATTAAGAAAAAATTGCAGCTTGCACGTCATGCAGTAGCAGGAGTGGAGGTTGATATCAACAAACATCTTGATCTGAATATTGAAGGATATGTAAAAGATTTTTATCAGCTATCCAACATCAACCGCGACAAAGTGTATGATGATGTAGCAGATAATTACGACAAACCTGACTCCACCAAGAAAAGTTTTATTGTAGAGAAAGGTTTTTCGCAGGGTGTGGATGTGGTATTGAAATATGAGTACAGAAGGTTTTATGCATGGTTGGTATATTCCCTCGGCTTCAACACACGAAACACAGGGAACTATACCTATGCTCCGCACTTCGACCGCAGACATAACCTGAATGTTGTGTCCAGTTATAAGTTTGGAAAGAAAGTGGACTGGGAAGTGGATTTGCGCTGGAATTTCGGAACAGGCTTTCCATACACACAAACACAGGGATTTTATCCTTATCTGAATTTTCAGGATGGCCTGGCAACAGATTATCCTCATGAAAACGGACAGATGGGAATTATTTACGGACCGTATAACAACAAAAGATTGCCTACCTATCACCGCCTGGATATTTCTGTAAAAAAACTTTTCCAGATAGCGCGCAACAGCGAACTGGAAGTGGTAGCAAGCGTGGTGAATGTGTATAACCGTAAAAATGTTTTCTACATTGACCGTATGCGGTTTAAAGTAATTAACCAGTTACCCATCATGCCATCGCTGGGTGCATCGTTAACATTTTAAATATTAATGATGCGAATTCTCCTCACAGGCAGCAATGGTTTGTTAGGGCAGAAGGTAATTTACGCCCTCCGAAATAAAAAAGGAGTGGAACTGATAGCTACTTCCAAAGGAGAAAACCGTACGGCAGCAAAAGATGGTTACACTTATATTCCGATGGATATTACCAACCATGACGAAGTAAGTGCAGTTATCATCCGACATCAGCCTGATTGTATTATTCACACAGCAGCCATGACCAATGTGGATGCCTGCGAAATGCACCGGGAAGAATGTTACAGAATGAATGTGGAGGCTGTAAAAAATTTGGTAAGCCTGTGCAAGCAGCAGCAGATACACCTGGTACATCTCAGTACCGATTTTGTTTTTGACGGCACTGCAGGACCTTATCGCGAAGAAGATAAACCCAATCCGCTGAGTTATTATGCATGGAGTAAACTGGAATCTGAGAAAATTGTCTTACAGTCAGGAATTGAGGCAGCCATATTGCGTACCATCATCATTTATGGAGTGGTGGACGACAAACAACGCAGCAATGTTATTGTGTGGACTGTAAATTCATTACGTGAGAAAAAAACAATGAATGTAATCAGTGATCAGTTTCGTTCGCCCACATTGGCAGAAGACCTTGCAGATGCATGTATGCAGGCTGCACTGAAAAAAGCAACAGGAATTTATCATGTTTCGGGAGCAGAAACTTTCAGTATTCTTGAAATTGTGAACCGCACTGCAGACTTTTTCGGATTAGATAAACAATATATTCATCCTGTTACAACTGCCGAATTAAATCAGCCGGCAAAAAGACCACTGGTGACAGGTTTTGTCATTGACAAAGCAATCCGCGATTTGGATTTTCATCCTCACTCATTGCAGCAAGGACTTGAAATAGTGAAACAACAATTAGAAAAGTAATCAGTATCTCCGATTAGAACGGATCATCATCCGACATTTCATTCATGCGCGAACCACGTGTGTAACGATGTTCGGCTTCAATTTCGGGATTGGGCATTTTTACAGTAAGACTTTCATCAGAAAACTCATAGTCTTCCAAATCTGCGAACTTGGTATATTGTCCGATAAACTTGAGATTAACAGTTTTCAAAGAGCCATTTCTGTTTTTGGCCACAATAATTTCAGCAGTGTTTTGTGTTGACATTCCGCTCTCATCTTCCGTGAGCCCGTAATATTCCGGACGGTAGATAAACATAACCATATCGGCATCCTGCTCTATGGCTCCGGATTCGCGAAGGTCGCTCAGTTGTGGTCTTTTTACACTGCCCCGTTTTTCAACTTCACGGCTTAGCTGCGACAGACAGATGATAGGTACTTCCAACTCTTTTGCAATAGCTTTCAGCGAGCGTGATATGGTACTTATTTCCTGTTCGCGGTTTCCCGAGCGGTTGTCAGTACCTGCAACCATCAGTTGCATATAGTCAATGATGATGAGTTGCACTTTTTTCTCAGCAACTAATCGTCTGCACTTAGCACGCAATTCAAAAATGGAAAGGGCAGGAGTGTCGTCAATATAAATAGGGGCGTTGGTAAGAGGAACAATTTTATTATTCAGTTGCTCCCATTGATAATCGGCAAGCTGACCTTTTTTAATTGTTTCTGATGAAATTTCAGTTTGTGATGAAATCAGACGATTCACCAACTGAATACTCGACATCTCAAGAGAGAAAAATGCAACAGGTATATTAAACTTTACAGCAGCATTGGAAGTGAGAGAAAGTACAAAAGCTGTTTTTCCCATACCGGGGCGCGCTGCAATGATGATGAGGTCAGACTTTTGCCATCCTGCAGTAACGCGGTCGAGTTCGGTAAATCCACTGGGCACACCGGTGATACCCTGTGTTTGTTTGGAAGCCACTTCAATTTCTTTAATTGCTTTCAGAATCAAAGAACTCATACTTTCATAATTTCTGCGGATATTACCTTCGGCAATGGCAAATAAATTTCGTTCGGCATCGTCAAGCATCTTCAATACATCTGAAGTATCTTCGTATGCAGTTTTAATGGTTTCGCTTGAAATACGTATCAATTCACGCTGAATAAATTTTTGCAGAATAATTCTTGCATGAAATTCAATATTAGCAGCTGATGCAATTCTGTTGGTAAGCTGAGTGATATAAAAAGCACCGCCTACCAGTTCCAGTTCACCGGCTTTTTTCAGAGCATGTGTTACGGTGAGAATGTCAACCGGTTCGGCACTGTGAAATAACTGATGTATGACTTTGAAAATTTTCTGATGTGCTTCTTTATAAAAACTTTCAGGGTGAAGTATATCAATAACAGCAGTAAGTGCATTTTTCTCAAGCATCAGCGCACCCAACACTGCTTCTTCCATATCTATAGCCTGAGGTGGTATTTTACCTAACCCTAATGCTATCTGCTGATTTGTTAAAGTTTTGGGAGTGGTTTTTTTACGATGACTCCGGCCTGCATCCACATTTTCTTCCATGGCAGCAAAATTAGTTTATTGCACCTCCTGAATTCAGAAAATAATTTTAAATAATTTTCAACATGCTATTCACAAATATTTTTTGTATGACATGCGTTTAATGCACACGTAAGATTGTAATTTCAGTTCTTCTGTTTTTGGCTCTGCCATCCTCCGTAGTGTTATCGGCTACAGGTTTTGTTTCACCATATCCTTTTGAAGTGAGTCGCAAAGCTTCAATTCCTGATTTAATCAAATAATCGTAAACCGCTTTGGCACGGTTCTCTGACAGTGTCTGATTCGATTTGTCATCACCCACATTGTCGGTATGTCCGCCTACTTCAATCTTGGCTATTGCATTGCTTTTGATAAACGCCACTAATTTGTCTAACTCAGCTTTTGATTCCGGCTTAAGTGTAGCGGAGTTGGTATCGAAGAAAATATTATTCAAATCCATGGTACTACCTTCTTTCAAAGGTTTGAGTTTTACATTCAGGTGAACGGGATGTTGCAAGTCAGCAGCTTCTGTCATCGAAAAATGGTCGGAGTAAAACAGGTAATTTCTTTTTGAAACATTCAGCGCATAATTTTTCCCGGCAGGAAGTGTAAGCAGAAATTCCCCCTTGCTTTTATCTGAATAAGATTCAACAACGGTTTGCCCGCTTTCCAGATCAATCACTTCAAATTTAGCATCAACAGGTTTGTTGGTTTCAGCATCTGTCACAGTTCCCTGAGCATAACTTACAGGCACAGGTTTGGCTTTATCATACAGGTTGAATGAATACACATCAAGTCCGCCATAACCTCCTTCGCGGTTGCTGCTGAAATATGCTTTATTTCCATCAGGGCTTACTATCAATCCTGTTTCATTTGCAAATGTGTTGATGGGATAACCAAGGTTCACAGCTTTTCCCCAGCTGCCATCGGCTTGTTTTCTGCTCATGTAAATATCAGTTCCTCCCATGCCCGGCCATCCATCAGAAACAAAATACAATGTTTGATTGTCAGGATGGATAAACACTGCTTCTTCTTTGCCTGTGGTGTTGATGTTGTCGCTGAGTTTTACGGGAGTGCTCCAGCCTTTTTCACCCACCTGCGACATATAAATGTCCTGATCTTTTTCGTCACGCATTCCGCTGCCTCTTACAAAATACAAAGTCTTGCCATCGCTCGAAAACGAAGGTTGTGACTCCCATGCACCGGTGTTCACAGGAGAACCAAGATTAATAGGTCGCCCCCAGGTGTTGCCAAACTTACGGGCATAGTAAATATCACATGAGCCTTTTCCTTCAGGGCGATCACAGGCAGTAAAGAATATGAGCTGACCATCGGCACTGAAAGAGGGTGCACCTTCATTCAATTCAGTATTTACAGGCGTGCCTACATTTTTCGCTTTCTGCCATTTTCCGTTTTCACTGTTGCTGATATAAAAATCTTCCTGCCATTCAAATCGGTCACTTTTTATTTTTCGTGTAAACAACATTTGTTTGGAGTCAACTGTAATAGAAGGAAAATATTCGTCATACTCTGAGTTGATGCCGTCACCTAAATTTTCAGGAGCAAAAGGAACGGGATGTTTCAATGCATCGAGTGCAAAATTGCAGGATGTTATCATCAATCCGGCAGCTTCTTTTTTTTCGGGTTGTGCATTGGGCAGTTTCACAAATGCATTAAGATGCTCAAGTGCATTTTCATATTGTCCTAATTCAAGCTCGTAATTTGCAAGTGCAAAATAGGTGTTTGGAAAAAATCCCGGATTAATAGCAATTGCTTTTTTATAAGCATCAATTGCCGCAGGAAGGTTGTTGTTGTCGGCTTGCAAATCGCCCAACAGCATCCAGGCTTCAATGAAGTTCGGGTCAATTTTGGTGGCATTTTCAGCTTCTGAAATAGCTTTGATATTCTGACGTGAATCGTAATATTTCATGGCACTTTCCAAACTTTTTATCGCTCTGGAAGAAGTACTGGTGTAAGTTCGTTTCTGAGCCGTAACAGTGGCTGCCGACAGAAGAATGATTAAACTAAATGCTGCAAAGCGAATCATGTTAAAAATATTTCAGGCAAAAATAAAATAAACTGCTTACTGCATGAGAATATAAAAGTCAGTAACGCTGTTTTAACAGCAGAAAGTTTACCAATCAGCGAAGGTTGGACAATGCCTTGTTGTTATTCATTTTAATATCATGAGCAAGTTCACTGCTGAACCGTTCAGCACCGGTTTGGTTAAGGTGCATGGAATTATAAAACAGATTTTTGTCGAAGCAGATGCTGTCATTCGAGTAATCGAAAAATGGTAGGTGATATTTTTCGGAAAAATTCCTGAAAACGTCCAGGACTTCTTTCCTGTTGCCAATATAATTTTGGCCTTCGATGTATTCAGGGGCGTAAACAAGAATCAATGAAATGTTTTGAGACTTACATTCCTCAATAAACTGTTCAAAAAGATGAATGGTTGCAGTATCAAATTTTACGATGTAATGTTCCTGCTTCTTTTTGGCTGCGGCAAGATCTTCGTTCCATTTGCTGTTTTCAGGTCTGTAGCCATGATCTCTGTATTTGTGCGCAGGTTTTCCTTTGATTAAAATTTTAAGACAGTTATTGAGTGCACTTGTTTTACCTGCATAACGGATTAAAGGAAGCATGTAATCCGTAGAAGTAAAGCCTTCGTAGTTGGATGTGTATTTCTGAACATTTTTATTCCAAAGCATAAAGGGCAGAAACTGTTCGAACTGGTATAAGTCTTTTCTTTTTTGGAGAGTAAAAATATCAACAGAGAAAATAATAGTTTTTGGTTTATTGTTATGCTTCAAAAGTTCAAGATGTCTCAGATATTCCAGTCGGAAGTTATGTCCGTCCACACCGAAATTGTAGGCACTTCCTCCAAGCGTATCAGCAATAATTTTCGGGTCTATCTGAACCCAGGCACGTGAAGAACCATAAATAGCAATATCACAGTTTGCATTGGAGTTGTATATATCATTCCACACTTCCAGTTCTCCGGGATACAAATCAGACTGTCGCAATAAATATGAAAGTCCGTAATCCAGTGGAACTGCAAGAAGAATTACCGGAGCTATGAATAAGATTACTTTAATGAGAAATTTCTTCATGGCTCAGAATTGAAAATAAATAAACTGTTGTTCTTTTCCGCCAAACCAGAATATGGCTATGATGATTGCATAATACAATGCATAGCGCAAAGGCCATTTCCATTTAGCTCCTGTGTGTGCTATGGCATATTGATTTTCACGTCCTGTCCATTCTATTATCATAAACAGGAAAATGAGAATGGATAAAATAACCGCTCTGCCCATGCCTGTAAACCTGGGCGCGCTGAAGAGTGATGCTGAAAACATTTCAGCCAGATATTGAAAAGCATGTTCTAAGCTGTTGGCTCTGAAAAACACCCAAGCTATTACGGTGAGGAAAAAAGTAATAGCCATCATGATTACTTCTTTAAGATTTGGGAGTAATCGCCCCTGAGCAACTATTTCAAGATTGTTTCTGTTGCGATGAGTAAGCAACAATGGAAGAAAGTACAGCGCATTCAGTGCACCCCAGACAATGAATGTCCAGTTGGCGCCATGCCAGAAACCGCTTACGATAAAAATGATAAACGTATTTCTCACTCTTGTCCATGTGCTGCCGCGGCTTCCACCTAACGGAACATAAAGATAATCTCTGAACCATGATGAGAGTGAAATATGCCATCTTCGCCAGAACTCGGCAATATCTCTTGAAAAATATGGAAATGCAAAGTTGCGCAGCAACTCAATTCCAAGTAAACGTGCAGTTCCTAAAGCAATATCAGAGTAACCTGAGAAATCACCATAAATCTGAAAAGTAAAAAACAATGCACCCAACAACAATGTGCTTCCATTGTAATCAGCAGAATTGTTAAATATTTGATTGGCATATTCTGCACAGTTATCAGCAATGACGATTTTTTTGAATAACCCCCACAAAATCTGCCTCAGCCCGTCAATGGATTTTGCATAATCAAACTGCCTTGGTTTTTTAATCTGAGGCAGAAGGTGTGTGGCACGCTCAATTGGTCCGGCAACGAGTAATGGAAAGAAACTTACGAAGACTGCATACTCTACAAAATTTCTTTCAGCTTTAATTCTCTGATGGTAAATATCCAAAACGTAAGATAAACCATGAAACGTGTAAAAGGAAATTCCTACAGGCAAAATAACCTGAATGGTGTAAGGGTTTATTTTGAAACCAAGCTGAGCGAGTGCAGTTGCAAAACTGTCGGCAAAAAAATTGTAATATTTAAAAACACCAAGAAATCCTAAATTAATAATGACACTCAGCCACAGCCAGAACTTTCTGTTTTTGGAGTCGGGTGCGTCACACATTTTAATCCCTGTATAAAAATCGAGCAGGGTAGAGAACATGAGCAGAAACAAAAAGCGCCAGTCCCAGCAGGAGTAGAAAAAATAACTTGCCGCAAGCAACAATATATTCTGCAGATTGAGGTTACGATTAGTAACAAACCAGTAAAGAATATAAACAACCGGTAAAAAAAACGCAAAGTCAATGGTGTTGAAAAGCATGTGATGACTCTATATTATTGCCGAAACCGGAAGCACAAGTTTGAAAAAATATTTAATGATAGAATAAAACAGAAAAGCAAAAATAGCCAATTGAATTGTGAAATGATATAGCAGTGATTAAAAAAAGAACGCTGACAGGCTGATGAAATCAAAAATAGAATTAATAATAAAAAGTGTAGTTATACTTCGTCATAAAATGTGTATAAAAACATTTGTGGTTTTAAAAATAATCCCGTTAACTTTGTAAGACAAACCAAAGACGTATGAGACAACTTCGCATACAGAAATCAATCACTAACAGAGAAAGTCAGTCACTTGACAAATATCTGCAGGAAATAAGCCGTGAAGGAATGATTACAGCTGAGGAGGAAGCTCAGTTAGCGCGAAGAATCCGGGAGGGAGATCAGAATGCATTGGACAAACTTACACGAGCCAATTTACGTTTTGTGGTGTCGGTAGCCAAGCAATATCAGAATCAGGGTTTAAGTTTGCCCGACCTTATCAACGAGGGAAATGTAGGACTGATAAAAGCTGCATCACGTTTTGATGAAACGCGGGGTTTTAAATTTATCAGTTATGCAGTTTGGTGGATACGTCAGTCTATTTTGCAAGCCATTGCTGAGCAGGCGCGGATTGTTCGTTTACCCCTCAATCAGGTGGGGTCATTAAGGCGAATCAATAAAGTTTTTGCAAAACTTGAGCAACAATATGAAAGAGAACCATCAACGGAGGAGATTGCTGAAATTATGGAAGTGCCCATTGAGAAAATAGCCGAAACACTGAAAGCACCGGGTAAACACATCAGCATGGATGCTCCTTTTACGGGCAATGAAGAGTCAACCCTGCTTGATGTGATTGAAAATACAGATTCTCCTGAAGCCGATTATGGCCTGATGAATGAGTCGCTCAATAAAGAAATAGAACGCTCTCTGCGCACGCTGAGTGAACGCGAACGTGAGATAGTAAAAATGTTTTATGGTATAGGAATTAATCACAGCCTTTCAATGGATGAGATTGGTGTTTTATTAGGGCTAACACGTGAGAGGGTGAGACAAATAAAAGAAAAAGCCATTCGAAGACTGAGAAACAACTCTCGTAAAAAATTGCTCAAAGACTATCTTACCTGAAGATATTAACCAACTGTCAATAATCTTATTTTTGCGGGCATAAACTGCTCACTTTTGTCTAAGCGCGTAATTATTTCCGTAATTAATGACCTGGCTACTGATCAGCGTGTGAAGCGTACAGCTTTGACTTTTGCTGAAATGGGATATAATGTCATTCTTGTTGGAAGGCGCTTGCCCGAAAGTCTTCCTGTATATAACCATCCTCAAATTAAACCGGTACGATTTAAATTTTGGAAAAACAGAGGTGCTGTTTTTTATGCATTATACACTATTCGGCTTTTTTGGTACCTGCTTTTTAAAAGAGCTGATATCCTGTATGCAAATGATCTGGATACCTTACTTCCAAATTTTGCCATTGCTAAACTGAAAAACATACCTCTGATATACGATAGCCATGAATATTTTACGGGAGTGCCCGAATTAAAAAATAACCGCTTTGCAAAATCTGTCTGGCTGACAGTTGAGCGTTTCATATTTCCGAAGTTGCAACACATTATTACCGTTAACGAATCCATTTCTGAATTGTATTTCCGCCTCTACAACCAAAAACCGGTAGTAGTCAGAAATGTACCTATTACTCAGGTTAAATTGGGAGTTGATAAGGAATCAGTAAAAAATAAATATGCTTTACCGTTAGATGAAAATGTATTTATTCTTCAGGGCTCAGGTATCAATATACAGCGTGGTGCCGAAGAGGCAATTGAAGCCATGCAATGGGTAGAAGCAAAACTATTGATTGTTGGTGGTGGAGATGTATTTGCTATGCTGCCTGAACTGGCACAGCGATTTAAAGTTCAGCATAAAATAATTATACATCCCAAAGTTAAGCAGGAGGAACTTAGGAAAATAACTTCAGTTTGTTTTGCAGGATTAACGCTTGACAAAAGTACGAACATCAACTATCGTCTGAGCCTGCCGAATAAATTATTTGACTATATTCATGCAGGTATTCCGGTAATTGCATCGCGCCTTCCTGAAGTAGAAGCCATTGTTATGGACTATGAAGTAGGAATAGTGCTGAGCGATTTCAGAGCTGAAACTGTTGCTGCAGGTATGAACAGAATGTTAGGAAATAAAGAAGAGTATAATCTGTTCAGCAAGAACTGCAAACGTGCTGCAGAAGAACTTTGCTGGGAAAAGGAAAAAGAAAAATTAATTAGTGTAATTTCGTCAGCAGTTAAAAACAATTAACCGAAGGTTGTGAAGCATAGCGGAAAGCATTTACATATTGTCAGTTTCGATATTCCATATCCTGCCAATTACGGAGGTGTTATAGATGTATTTTATAAACTGCGTGCATTGGCTTCCATAGGCATCAAGATACATTTGCATTGTTTTCAGTATGGAAGGCAACCGAGTAAGCTTCTTGAAGAGCTTTGTCACAAAGTATATTATTATCCTCGCGATGTTTCAAAATCGCAGCTCTTTTTGCGTATTCCTTATATTGTTGTGTCACGCTCTACCATGGAGTTGTATCACAACCTGCTGAATGATGAGCACCCTGTGCTTTTTGAAGGAATCCACAGTACATTTTTTCTTTCGGAAGAGAAATTGCAGAGGCGAAAACTGATAGTGCGCACTCACAATATTGAACATGAGTATTATAAAAATCTGGCTAAAGCAGAGAGCAATATTTTTAAAAGATATTACTTTTATAATGAAGCAGCCAAACTCGAAGGATATGAAAATATTTTATCCAAAGCTGATGTAATTGCATCCATTTCACCCAATGACACGAGTTATTTTAACGAGCGTTATAAGAAAGCACATTACATACCGGCTTTTCATGCCTATTCGAAAGTAAACAGCAAAACAGGAAAAGGCACCTATGCATTTTACCATGGAAACCTTGCCATAGGCGAAAACGATATGGCTGCACTTTATCTGGTTGATGTTTTCAGATCATCACCACTGACTTTGATTATTGCAGGCAGTAAGCCAAGTGTAAATTTGAGATCGGCAGTGCAGAAACGAAATAACATTACCCTGCTTAGTGATTTAAATACACGACAAATTAATGAGCTGATAATGGATGCACAAATTAATGTGCTGCCTACCTTTCAGCCCACAGGGATAAAACTTAAACTGCTTTCAGCATTATTCAACGGAAGGTTTGCTCTCGTTAACACGCCTATGATTGAAAATACAGGGCTTGAAGAATTATGCACAGTTGCAGATACAGAGTCATCCATGCGCGATGCCATGAACAGAATGGTACGTTCAGATTTTACGCAGTTGGATATTACTCACAGAGAAGAAATATTGATGGAAAACTTCTGCAACAAAACCAATGCTGTTAAACTGGCTGGACTTATATACTAATGGATGAATAGTACTGTTTCCTGATGCAGGCGCAGAAATTTTATTGTTGATAAGTTTGAGTAAAGATTTATTTATACTTTTGAAAAAAAATAAACTATGCTACAAGTAACCGGAACCATTAAAGTAAAGTACGACACCAAGAATGTGAGTGATAAATTTCGTAAACGTGAATTTGTACTTACCATAGACGAAAAGTCATCATTCCCCCAAACAATATTAATGCAGCTTACTCAGGATAAATGCGCATTGCTTGATGGATTTAAAGAAGGTGAAACAGTTACAGTTTCATTTAATCTGAAAGGAAGAGAATGGAAAAGTCCGCAGGGTGAAATTAAGTTTTTCAATTCTATTGATGCATGGCGGATTGAACGGGCAGGCATGGAAGCACCCGCTTCACCTGAAAATGAAATTCCACTACCTTCGTCTTCCGATATGCCACAGGAAGAATATAAAGATGATTTACCCTTTTAATTCAATTTATATTTTAAAACCCGAATGCTGGTAATTTAAAATTTGCTGACAATGAATAATGATTTCAGAAACGAGAAATGGGTGGTTGTAACGCCTCCGTTTAAATTCACCAATAATCTTAAAATTGAAATTTCAAATCATGGTCGAATCCGTACCACTACCAAAATTGCGGAAAAGCGTATTCTCAAAGGGACTCTGATTAACGGTTATCCCATTGCAAGGTTTAAACTGTTTGAGAAACGAAATAAGCAGGCAGAAGGTGTTCTGGAGTTATATCGTAACAAACTGAATAAACTCTCAGAAAAACTAAAATCATCTAAAGTTGCATTAAAGGCAGCTAAAAGAAACTCGCCTGAATATAACGCACTGAAGAAACAAATCGAGAATCAGAAAATTCAATTAACAGAGCAGAAGAAACGATATCAGAGTGAGTCGAGAAATGATGAGTTGGGTCGTACCATAAATTATGCACCTCTCATTCACAGGTTAGTGGCAGAAAATTTTGTGCGTCAGCCTTCAAAAAATCATTCTATTGTTGCTCATCTCGATCACAATAAAAAGAACAACCACTATACCAATCTGAAATGGATGACGCTGGAAGATAATATCGAGCATCAGAAAAAAAGTCCTCATGTAATTAAAGAGAAAAAGAAAAGAATAGGGAAACGCCCTGAAAATGTTTCAGGATATAAATTAAATGAGAGAAAAGTAATTGAGATTAAAAAACGAATCAATAAAGGCGATTCACTTGCAAATATTGCAAACACATTTAAAGTTTCAGAAACACAGTTACTGCGCATCAAACGTGGAATAAACTGGGGTGATATTAAGGTTTCGAAGCGTTAAAACTTTCTGAATAGTCAGGTGATGCAGGAAAAGCCCTAATTTCGTTCACAATGCAGCATCTGTTTTTTATTGCCTCCAAAATTTTTGATTTCCTGCTTTCGCCACTAAGTTGGATTATATTGCTATTGCTGATTGCATTATTTACCAAAAACAAACACAGAAAAAAAAGATGTTATAGGTGGGCTGTTATCACGCTGATTTTTTTCAGTAACCCTCTCATACTTCACTTTGCCATGCATAGCTGGGAAACACCTGCTGTGCGAACGAGCGATTTGCAAGGCACTTATGATGCAGGCATTATGATGGGTGGAGCTATCCGTTATATCAACGGTGATATGGATCGTCCGGTTTTTGGTTCGGGTGCTGACCGTTACATGCAAACTATGGAGTTGTATTATGCGCATAAAATCCGGCATATTATTATCACCAGCGGGTCGGGGAGTTTGTATATGACCAAACTTAAAGAAGCAGATTTGTTGGCAGCGCAACTCAAACGAACAGGCATTCCTGACAGTGTGGTTTTAGCTGAAAGTAATTCGAGGAATACCTATGAAAATGCATTATACACTGCCGCTCTGATAAAGGAAAAGAAACTAAAACCTCCTTTTGTTTTGGTAACTTCTGCCTTGCACATGCGCAGATCACTGATGTGTTTTGAAAAGCAAAATATTTCTGTCATTCCATTTCCTGTTGATCAACACTCGGGAAAACTGATGTTTACACCGGATAAGCTGTTTATTCCATCCATTGAAGTTATGCTCGACTGGGATTTACTTTTTCATGAGTGGGTTGGAGTGATAGTTTATAAGGCAATGGGTTATGCCTGAATTTTCTTAGTTTAAAAATCAGTTGATAAAACCGTAAAACATAAATCAATCCTTTGGAGAAAATTTTGTTGCTTTGATTTATGTTCATCGCAAAAAAAATCAAATGGGTTTTGTTAGGTTTCTTTGTTATTGTCATTTGCATGATGCAATTTTCTTTTGTTGAAGTACAGCAAAGCGAATTCAACAGAACAGGATTAGAGCAATATCTTTCTTCAAATGCAAATACATTGAAATCTGAATTCATCCGGCTCAGGCAGTTGGTTGAAGTTGCTAACCCAAACCGTAAGTCTCTCATCAATCAACTTAAGAAATGTCGCATTCAATATAAAAAGTTAGAAGGCTTCACCGGTTATTATTTTTCTTACAGCGAACGCGATTTAAACGGCCCTGCCATCCCTGTGGTAGAGGAAGAACCTGAGAGTAAATTCGTAAGACCACCACATGGATTGCAAGTGATTGAAGAAATGATTTTTCAGACGGAAATACCTAAAAAAGAGTTGACAGAAGAAATTGATTTTGTCATTAAACTGACTGAAAAATTAGCTCAGACATTTACTACCCTCCGGCCTTACGAATATCAGTTGTTCGACATACTTCAGTTGCGCACGGTGAAGGTTTATACCATAGGAGTGAACCATTTTGATTGCCAAAGCCTTAAAACAGGACATGCAGAAACTATAGCATCGTTAAACAGCCTTAAAGAAATTTTAAAAGCAAGCTACGCTCATGCAGATTTCAGCAAACTATTTGCAACAATTGACAGTGCAACAAATTTTATTAAGGAACAGGAAAAACACACGGGCAAAGAGAAGGAATTTGATTATTTCACATTATATAAAAACTACTTCATCCCCCTGAATACACAGCTTATTGCCGTAAGAAATGCAACATTAAAATCAGGTGCAAAAAATATCAGAGCATTAAACCTGAATGCACGTACCATATTCGAGAAGGATGCTTATAACACTTATTTTTTTACAAAAATGCAGTTGAATAAAAGTAATGCTTATCTGCCTCTGCTTGGTAAAATATTATTTTTTGATCCGATTTTGTCAAAAGACAATTCAGTTTCATGTTCCTCTTGTCATAAACCGGAGTTGGCATATACAGATGGAATGCCGAGAGCCATTGGTTTTTTGTTGCACGATACATTACCACGAAATACACCTACCTTGCTGAATGCAGCATTACAACGCAATCTCTTTCATGATGCCAGAGCTTTGGTTCTTGAAGATCAGGCAAAGACTGTAGTACAGAACGAACGCGAAATGCATGGAGATTTTGGCGAGGTCGTAAAAAAGTTGCGGCAGTCTGACGAATACAGAAAACTTTTTGCAAAAGCATTTTCGGGTACTAAAGATACATCAATAACAGAAGGCGGAATACTTACAGCACTGGCCGAGTTTCAGAGAACTTTGTTGTCATTTGATTCAAGATTTGATAAGGCCATCAGAGGACAGGAAAACGATCTTTCTGCAGATGAAATTAATGGCTACAATCTTTTTATGGGAAAAGCAAAATGTGGTCATTGCCATTTTGCAGGACTTTTCAATGGAACCACTCCACCTTTATATACCGAAAGTGAATTTGATGTCATAGGAGTTCCGGCACAGAATAAAAAGCCCTATACTCTGGATGCTGACCCTGGAAGGTATTCGGTATTTAAAAATGCTGAATTGTTTTATGCCTTTAAGACGCCTACCATACGTAATACTGAAATTACCGGGCCGTATATGCATAATGGTGTTTTTAAAACGTTAGAAGAAGTAATAGATTTTTATGATGTTGGAGGCGGGGTAGGATTAGGAATAAATCTTCCGGGACAAACGTTGCCATCGGATAAGCTGAACCTGACTGCATTGGAAAAAAGACAGTTAATCCTGTTTATCAAATCACTCACTGACACCTCTGAAGTAGTTTATTTTAATCAGCCTCTTCCTGCAATGGATGATATTAACTCACCGTTGAATAGTAGAAAATCACGTGGCTACTGATAATATCATTTGTTCATTTTTCTTACTTTAGCCCGAAATCAAATTGCTATGTATAATCTGTTGAAAGGGAAAAAAGGAATCATATTCGGAGCACTGGATGAAAATTCTATTGCATGGAAAACAGCTAAGCGCGCTCATGAAGAAGGTGCTGTATTTACACTGACCAACGCCCCTGTTGCAATGCGTATGGGCGAAATAAACAAACTTGCTGCAGAGTGTAATGCTCAGGTAATTCCTGCCGATGCAACCTCTGTAACTGATTTGGAAAATTTGTTTACCAAGTCAATGGAAATTCTGGGAGGTAAACTGGATTTCGTTTTGCACAGCATCGGTATGTCGCCCAATGTGCGAAAAGGAAAACCTTATACTGCACTCGACTATGATTTTTTTGTAAAAACATTAGATGTTTCTGCAATGAGTTTGCACAAAACATTGCAAACGGCTGTAAAACTAGATGCCATGAATGAGTGGAGCAGTGTAGTTGCATTAACTTACATTGCTGCACAACGCGTGTTTCCTGATTATAATGATATGGGCGATGCCAAGTCTCTTCTCGAAAGTATTACGCGCAGTTTCGGTTATCATTATGGAAAAGCAAAAAAAGTTCGTATCAACACAATTTCCCAGTCACCAACCATGACTACAGCCGGAAGCGGAATCAAAGGATTCAATGCATTTTATAATTATGCTGATTATATGTCTCCTTTGGGAAATGCATCATCAGAAGAGTGTGCCAATTATGTTGTAGTGATGTTCAGCGATTTAACAAAGAAGGTTACTATGCAGAATTTGTTTCATGACGGAGGATTTTCATTTACAGGTGTAAGCACTGAGGTAATGAATAAATTTATGGAAGACTAACAGTACAATACTGTAGTCAAAGTTATTCCTTCTGCCATAAGGTAGTTTTTAGAAAAGTTATAGAGCATGATTGAGTTTTTTCGACATTTACTCGAGGAGTTTGCCTTGCCGCTAAAAAATCCTGTTTTGGTTTTTTCGCTGATATTGCTGATCATACTCCTTTCTCCAATCTTGTTGCGAAGGTTGAATATTCCGGGGATTATAGGACTTATAATTTCAGGAGTAATCATTGGCCCCTACGGATTAAATATCCTTGAAAAAAATTCAGCAATTGACCTGTTCTCAACAATAGGACTTCTTTACATTATGTTTATTGCAGGTCTGGAACTGGATTTAAATGAATTTAAGGCTAATCGAAACAAAAGCTTGTTGTTTGGACTTTTAACATTTATTATCCCTTTAGCAATTGGTTTCCCGGTTTGCCATTACTTACTGCATTACGATTTTAATGCAAGTTTTTTAACTGCAAGTATGTTTGCCACACATACACTTGTAGCTTATCCAATAGTAAGCAAACTTGGGGTTTCTAAAAATCAGGCTGTAGCAGTTACGGTAGGAGGTACCATCCTTACAGATACTGCTGTTTTGATAATACTTGCAGTGATTTTAGGAAACAAACAAGGCAATTTAGGTCAGGAGTTTTGGATAAAACTTGGAATTTCTCTGACAATCTTTTCAGCAATTATGTTTTTAATTATTCCGAGAATTGCTAAATGGTTTTTCCGAAAATTAGAAAGTGAAAAACATTCTCACTATATTTTTGTACTTGCTGTAGTCTTTTTCGGAGCATTCTTAGCTGAAGTTGCAGGTGTTGAAGCTATCATAGGTGCTTTCGTGGCAGGACTTGCATTGAATAAACTTATTCCACATTCATCAGCATTGATGAACAGAATTGAATTTATTGGCAACTCACTTTTCATTCCTTTTTTTCTTATCAGTGTAGGAATGTTGGTTAATGTAAGGGTTTTGCTTAGTGGCCCCACAGCATTAATAGTTGCCGGAGCACTAACTGTTGTTGCACTTTCAGGAAAATGGTTGGCTGCATTATTCACTCAGTTAGTATTCAGATATTCAGGTGCGCAACGACAATTAATTTTTGGACTTAGCGGGGCACATGCAGCTGCTACCCTTGCCGTAATACTTGTTGGATATAAAGAAAAAATATTAGACGAGAATATTCTTAATGGAACAATTATTCTTATTCTCATTACATGCATTGTGGCTTCGTTCGCAACTGAACGTGCAGCCAAAAAAATCATTGTTCAGACTGATGATGATGTTTCTGATTTAATGCGTGTTAATGGTTTTGACAATGAACACATACTGTTGCCGATAGCCAACATTGACCGAATTGAAAAATTACTGGAATTTACCATATTCATCAAAGACAAAAAGTCTGTCAATCCCATTTCTATTCTTTCTGTAGTTTCCAACAACGATGAGGCAGAAGTAAATATTCTTAAAACCAGAAATAAGCTTGAAGAATTTGTAAGACAGGCATCAGCATCTGAAACAAAAGTAAATGTAATCACTACAATTGACCATAATCCGGCCAGCGGAATAGCCCGAATTTCGAGAGAGATTATGGCTGATATAATTCTTCTTGGCTGGCCAAGAAAGGTTGGTTTAATTGACAGATTGATTGGCGAAAAGATGGATAATATTCTGAACAGTACTGATAAATGCACTTTCATCTGTCATATTGAAAAGCCTTTGGTGTTACATAAAAGAATTGTGATTGCTGCACCACCTTTAGCAGAGCATGAAAATGGTTTTGAGCAATGGCTGCAGAAAATGTCCAAGCTTGCTCAGGAATTGAGTATTCCCATTCAGTTATTTTGTAATCAGCATACTGAAAGGATGGTTCATAAAGCAGCAAAAAGATTAAAGCTGTCAACGCCTTTTTCAGTTTCATTATTTGATGCATGGGATGACTTTTTGGTATTGTCAAGAGAAATCAAAAACGATGACCTTTTGGTATTAATATCTGCACGTAAAGGAGCAGCATCTTATATGAAAGCACTTGATGGCCTACCTGTAAAAATTGAAAAATATTTTTCGAGTATCAGCAGAATAGTAATTTATCCGCAACAGTTCACTCAGAGTAATAAAATAGAGGGTTTTGAGGATATCACAGTTGAGCCATTGAGTAAGAGTATTGAGACTATACAGAAAATCAGTAAGGGAATTGGAAGTATTTTCAAAAAGGAATAAAGCAATTAAATAAATTGAACCTCCATCAGGTACTTTAAAATGAAATCTAAAGTGTTTAGGAATTTCGGAGTCTTTAATATTAATCGGTTTAAGAGAAAATGAACTGTATAATTGTTGATGATAATAAGCTTGCCAGAACAGCCATGAAGCATTTGGTTGAACAGGTAAATTTCCTGACCTTAATACAAGAATGTGAAAACTCTACAGAAGCTTATAATGCTATTAACAATGGAAATATAGATTTGGTGTTTCTTGATGTTGAGATGCCTGATATGACAGGCATTGAGTTGATAAGAAATATTGATAAAAAACCAATAGTCATTCTTATTACTGCAAAAACAGATTATGCGGTAGAAGCATTTGAACTAAATGTTGCAGATTATTTAGTGAAACCTGTTACACTTCAGAGATTCTTGACTTCTGTTTCAAGAGCAAAAGAGCTTTATGACAGCCATGGTGGTCAGGTTGAAACCAATGCTTCAGAAAATGATTTTATTTTTATCAGAAACAAAGGCGTATTGAATAAAATCAATTTACAGGATATAGAGTACCTTCAGGCATTGGGTGATTATGTGAATATCTATACTGCAGAAAGGAAATTTACAGTCCATATTACACTTACAGGTATTGAAAAAAAGTTGTCGTCAGCAAAGTTTTTAAGAATCCACAGGTCGTACATAATTTCCTTATCAAAAATTGATCATATTGAAGGCGAAACACTTTATATTAATCATCATCCCATACCGGTAGGAGAGCAGTATAGACAAATATTACTTAAGAAGATTAATTTTATCTGAACCTGAAATATTCCGTTTCAACTAAGGTTATCACTGCTTCATCGAATTAATTTCAGAGAAAAACAAGTTTCATAATTATCTTTGAGGAAACTTTCTGAAGAGAAACTGCATGAAGAGATTTCTACTGTCCAACATTAGCATCAAAATAGGTATAGGCTTTTTTCTTGCACTTATTGCCATAATTATTGTGCAGTACCTTACTGATAATAGTATTGAAAATCTTAAAACCTCTCAGCAGGAAATGTTGCGAAGTAATTATCTGACATCAAAAGTCAGCCTGATAGAGTCATCGGTTTATGCGTATGATAATAAGATTTCCGATTTCGTCTGCACCGGTAATTCCTTCTTTTTAAAGAATAACGAAGTTAATCTGAAGCAGGCTATTGTTAATATGCAATTTCTCCTGGATCAAAACCTGAGTGGTGATCAAAAGATATTGGTAATAAAACTCGACTCACTTGTGAAGATGGAAATTAATGCGGCTCAACAAACTTTGGCAGACTATCACAATGAGAGTAAGAGTGATGCCATCGCACAGGTGAGTTCAGGGATTGGTGAAAGAATACTTGATGACATATCCTATGTAGTATCTTCTTTTCAAAGAATGGAATCAGAAAACCTGAGCCGGATTATTGAAAGACGTAATCAGCACACACGCGAAGTTGAAATGATGAATAATATGGCAACAGGCTTTGCCATCGTTGTAATAGTTATTTCTATCATGGTTTTGTTTCGTGATATTAAAAGACGTAACAAAGTTGAACTTGAATTGCGTAATGCAGAAAAGCAAGCTTATAAAGTAGCCGAAATGAAAGAACAGTTTATGGCCAATATGAGCCATGAAATCAGGACGCCTATGAATTCGATATTAGGTTTTGCTAATTTTCTAAGCCATACAGAGCTTAATAAAGACCAGCAAGATTATATCCGCGCTATTCAGGCGTCAGGTGAAAATTTGTTGACAATCATCAATGATATTCTTGATTTTTCAAAAATTGAAGCTGGGATGCTGCATATTGAGAAAGTAGCTTTTAATCCCGCTGAGCTTTTTCACTCTTTACAGGTAATGTTTCAGCAAAGGGCTGACGAAAAAAATTTATCATTGAATTTTAATGTTGATGATATTCCTGTTACACTTATTGGTGATCCAACACGATTAACTCAAATTCTGGTCAATTTAATTAATAATGCCATTAAGTTTACCAAACAGGGTGGAGTATCTGTTACTGTCAGAAAACTGACAGAGAATGATGATGAGATTTTTCTTGATTTTCAGGTCAAAGACAGCGGAATTGGAATTCCACATGAAAAGTTGGATGCAATTTTTGATAGATTTAATCAGGCTGACACAGATACAACCAGAAAATTCGGTGGAAGCGGACTTGGCTTATCTATTGTGAAAAAGTTAATAGAATTGCTGAATGGTAAAATAAAAGTTGAAAGTAATGTTGGAATAGGCACGGTTTTTATTTTTCAGTTACCTTTTAAGAAAAATAGTGTAGCATTTAAAGAAAATTTATCTGATAATAAAATTGAATCTCCTAAACCCGCGACTTCTGCTGCTGTTTTAGTTGTGGAAGATAATATTATGAATCAAAAACTGGCTCAGTCCTTATTGCAATATTGGGGATTTAAATTTGAAATAGCAGAAAATGGAAATGTTGCAATAGAAAAACTTAAAGTAAAATCTTTTGATCTGATATTAATGGATATTCAAATGCCGGAATTAAATGGTTATGATACAGCTTTCTTTATCAGAAACAATTTAAAACTTGATACACCAATAATTGCCATGACGGCACATGCCTTACAGGGTGAAAGAGATAAGTGCATCAGATATGGCATGAATGACTATATTTCAAAACCGATTCATGAAAAGGAACTGCTTAAACTTATAGAGAAATACCTGAATATTGGACAGTCTGAGTTAAGCAGTAATCAAAACCATTATAAATCTTCGCAATCAAATAATAAAATCACCAATCTCCAATATCTTAATGATTTGTCCAATGGGAAGCCTGAGTTTGTAAGACAAATGGTTGATCTGTTTATACTGGAAGCACCTGAAGAAATTGCAAAGCTGGAACAAGCTATTAATCAAATGCAATATGAAGATATTTATTCCATAGCGCACAAATTTAAATCTACGGCATACTTTGTTGGAATAGATTCTGCGAAAAGTGATCTTATAACGATTGAACGTTGCGCTTCGGAAAAGTCTAATCCTGAATTGATAAGGAGTTGTTTTATAAAAGTTAAAGATGTTTGCAATAGAGCTGTTGATGAATTAAAGAGCCTGTGATACCGGAAATGATTTACATTTCTTCAGAATCCGGATTCAATTTTCATGGTTTCAACATTTAAAATGACGGTTTAGTCTAAAAGTTTGTCATTCCTGTCCTGTTAAATTTAACTTTAACATAAGTTATAAAAAATCAATCGCAATTGAACTTAATTTGTATTAGATACAAGAAGCTGAAAAAGAAAGCATAAAAAGACACCGGAGAATTGTTTTCATTAGTTTAGAGTTGTTTTTCACCTCACATTTATTTTAAATGTGAGGTGTTTTTTTAATAAAGCAATCTGCCGGCATCTGAATGTTGTATCACATAGCGGGATAAAGATTTGGTTTTTCATATAAATGAAAAATGTAAATACAAACAAATTATACTTCAATTCGGCAAAGAGAAACTGGCTTTCATCGAAAATTACAGTACTAAAGTTATTGTGATTGTACATTTGAATTACAATTTCAACAAAAGTTAAACAGTTAAATAGAAAAGAAAATGAAAACCTCAGTATTAAACATTACTACTTTAAACCTGACAGCCCTGGCTATTATTTCATTATTGACTTTGTCAAGTTGTGATAAAACTGAAGTGCCGATTCCGGGACTAAATGAAGCACATAAAACTGAAGCCAATTTAACTAAAGCACCGGTATCCGGTTCAAACAGTGATATTGCCCCACCATTGATGAACCAGAACCGATATGCAATTGTGTCAATACAACATCAACCCGGATATACAGCAAATCCAACACCTGACTATATTGTTACGCTATATAATAATGGTGATGTAATATTTCAGGGATTGAATGGTGTTACTAAATTAGGAACCTATAAATATAATGTTTCACTTGATGTTGTCAATAATGTACAGAATTTGTTAAGCCCGGTTTTTTATAAAATAAAAGATGTGTTAACAGATGTACCGGATGTTCCTGATGTAATTACAACCTATCAGATGGCAGAAGATATTGCTCCAATGACACTTATTGATAACGGACAGAATTATCCTGTTCAGTTAATTCAGCTTAGAAAAAATGTTGAGAGTATGATTAAAGATCAACCTTATGTTGGAAATTTAAACGAACAAGTAAACCATATTGAAACACTGACCGGGGCAAATTAGAAGTAATATTCAACAGAGGTTTGTACAATGCCTGCTGCGATAATAAGCAGCAGGCATTTACTTTTTTAAGTATTATGTGAATAAAACATTAATAAATTTAATGAAATATTGAACCCGAAAGGCAGCAAGATGATTTCAACGAGGATTTTATCCATTTTGTCGAATAAACTAATTATACGGAGTTGCTCAGATTAATTTTGAAGTGAAAAAGCAATTGATAACTATTAAAACAAAGAAAATGAAAAATCTAAAGTTTAAATATGTTACTGCAGTTTTAGCTTCTTTAGCTTTTGCAGAAACTACTCATGCACAAACATGGGATTGGACAAAATCATTTGGAGGAAAAGAAGTGGACTATGTATCAGGAATTACAAATGACGCTGCCGGAAATATTTATATGGTAGGCAACTTCAAGGGCACAGCATCTTTCGGAAGTAAGAGTCTTACCAGCAAAGGATATTATGATATATTTCTTGCTAAATATAGTCCGGAAGGGCAGTTGGTGTGGATACAGCAAGAAGGTGGTTCAGATTTGGATGAAGGAAATGGAATTGTTTTGGACAAAGACGGGAATATATATATTACCGGATATTTCACATCCGAAGCTGACTTTGGAGGAATTAAAATGAAAAGCAGTGGCGACCGTGATTTTTTTCTTGCGAAGTTTGATAATAACGGAAAGATAAATTGGATTCAAACAAGCGAGGGTGTTAATTCGGAGTATGGCAAAGCGCTGGCTTTGGATAATAATGGGAATATTCTGGTGACAGGAATTTTCGCCAAAGAGGTCAAGTTTAAAACCAACACCCTTAAATCCAAAGGGAGTACTGATATTTTTGTTGCAAGTTATACTTCCGATGGTGCGCTCAATTGGATAAAAACATTAGGAGGAAATGGCAAAGACGAAGCTACAGCAATTACATGCGACAGTAAGGGTAATGCAATTATCACCGGATGGTTTAGTGGCTCAGCTGAATTTGGAGAAATAAATTTAATAAGTTCAGGAGATGATGACATCTTCATTGCAAAAATCAATCCTTCAGGTCGTGTTGAATGGATTGATCAGGCCGGAGGAAGTGAAGGTGTGGATCGCTCTTATGGAGTTGTAGCCGACTCTCAGAACAATTATTACATAACAGGGTCCATTAGCGGTGAAGCTAAATTTAATGATCAGATAATTAAAAGTATTGGAACAGATGATTGCTTTCTGGCTAAATATAATGACAAAGGTGTTCTGTTATGGGTAAAATCATCAGGCGGAAAAGGTGGTGAAATAGGCAGAGCAATAGCTTTGGATAAATCAGGATATATTTATGTATGTGGTGATTATAATTCAACTTTCGCAGCCAATTCCAATTCAAGTTCCTATGATGACTGGGATATTTTTATTATAAAATATAACGATAAAGGTTTTGCCCTTTCAGCAAATAGCGCTGGTGGTAATGGTTACGACCGCCCTATAGCAATGAGTATTGACAATAATAATAATTGTTATATCACAGGCGTGTATGAAAGAGATTGCTTTTTTGGAAAACAGGAAATTATCAGCCAGGGAGACTCCGATATTTTCGTAGCAAAAACCAAATCCTTTGAACCATTGCGTAACAATTAAATAACTTTAAATATTTATTTTTATGAAAACAAGAATTAAAATCCGATTTATCCTGATGTTTATGTTGATGATAAGCATCAACAACAGAAATTTTGCAAGTAACATTCATGTAAGCCGTCCTTCCGGAACGATTACAGTTCAGTATTTTTATGATTACCTTTCGCCATTCGGAAGATGGGTTGAAATACCTGATGAAGGTTACTGCTGGATTCCTGATGTACCTGCAGGTTTTGTGCCTTATAACACTAATGGTCATTGGGTTTTTACTGATGAAGGAACTGCATGGGTAAGTTATTACGACTGGGGATGGGCTCCATTTCACTATGGAAGGTGGTTTTATGACGATTTTTATGGATGGGTCTGGCTACCCGATACCGAATGGGCACCGGCTTGGGTTTGCTGGCGACATGGCGGAGGTTACTTCGGATGGTATCCATTAGCCCCTGGCTGGTCAATCAATATAAATTTTGCATTCATTAATAAAATTCCTGATAACAGATGGATGTTTTGCAGAGAAAATGATTTGTTTCATCCAAGGATAAACAAAGTAATATTACATAGCATTGATAAAATAAAAATTATTCATCAAACTACTGTCATCAATCACATAACAACTATCCATAATGTTACCTATGCATCAGGACCGGAGCGTCAGGAAATAAGGGATACAAAATTCAAAGAAGTCCCTGTATATAAAATTCAGAAAATGGAAAAACCGGGAAGACATGTTATAGTAAATAATAACATTAAAATGTATCGGCCTGAAATTATGAAACCCAGAGAAAATGAACCGGCCCCAATGCCGCAACGGATTTTTAAACGTGAAGAATTTCATCCTGCGATGAGCCCTGTACGTTCTAATGAAATAAGAAGAACGACTAAGTAATGTATCAGTTTGAATGTATGATGCCCCTTTTTTTCGGGGCATCATTTTTAATAGCTAAAATTAATCTATTTTAACTTTGAATTTTATCTATGTCCGAAAGACGATCACGAAATAATAACTCACCCTATATTCTTAATGCAAGTTCAAACCTGGTAGGTCTTTGCTTTATAGTATTAACTTCTATACGCATGCTGAAAATCGGAGAAGCAACGTTGGTTGATGAATTTACGACCATAGCATTTCTGATTTTTATGGTAAGCACTATTTTAAGTTTCTTAAGCATGAGACATAACGGTGCTTATGCTGAAAGACTGGAATTGTTGGCCGATTATATTTTCATGGCAGGACTTTTTCTATTGTTTGTTTCTGCATTACTTATTACTTTTAAAGTAATTTCCTGAATTAATATTAAGATATGTCTATACCTTTGAAGCCAAAGAATCAAGGAACAACAGGAAAAGGTTCAATGCAAAACTCAAAGTTGCAAATATTAAGAGTGAAATTGTTTCCTTATCTCCGCGAAAATGGGAAGATGATTATTCAATCTGTTTTCACCATATTTTTTATTGGAGTTGGTATTTGGTTTTTCGAGCATGAGCGTACAGAACTTGGTCAGATAAGAAGCACTATTGAATGGTCCGATAAATACTGGATTGGCGCAGGAATTCTGTTATTTCTGTTTTATGTTTTATTGCAGGCTCTGATGTACAATATGGCGTTCAGGTCAGTTAATTCAAAAATTAATTTTACTGATGCCATTCTATTGTTCCTTAAGAGAAATTTTATTAGTGTTTTTCTTCCGGCCGGAGGTGTTTCATCTCTGGCATTTTTCAGTGGTGCACTGGAGAAGAAAGGGATTAAACAAACGCATGTTCATTTAGCGTCTTCTATTTATGGCTTTGTAGGAATACTCACAGTTGTAATGGTAGCCATTCCTGTTTTTATCATTTTTCTTTTCAATGGAAATTCATCTGCGGGGGTTTGGTTAATGCTCATTGTTGTTTCTATGCTACTTGCAAGCATTATTTTTATATATCGCTCTATACTTATACAAGGTTCTGTTTATAAAATTGCATCAGTGCGATTTCCTTCATTGATTTCTCTGTTGGATGAAATAAAAGAGAACAGAATCAGTAAGCGTTATGTCTTTTTAACAATATTAATTTCTCTTGTCATTGAGTTGACAGGTGTTCTTCACATTATAATAGCAGCACGTGCATTGCAATTGAATATTGGCTGGCTGGCAGCTTTCGACAGTTATGTGGTATCTGTATTGTTTCTGATTATTTCACCATTTCTCAGAGGGTTAGGAGCAATAGAGTTTTCAATGTCATATTTGTTAGTTCATTTCGGACTGTCGAATGTAGAAGCTGTATCTACAACATTGCTATACCGTTTTTTTGAATTCTGGCTTCCGTTAATATTGGGTGCATGTTCATTTCTCATTAAAATAAACAGGTTGTTGATGCGGATTTTCCCGGCATTGTTATTACTTGGAATGGGAGCAGTGAATATCATTTCGGCAATAACGCCTGCCATACATGAACGATTTGTATGGGTAAAGAATTTTATACCATTAGAACTGATGCATGTTTCAAATTATTTTGTATTGATTTCCGGGATGCTGATGCTGATAACTTCTGCTTTTTTGCTCAAAGGTTTAAGATTGGCGTGGTGGTTTGCTGTTATACTTTGCATCATTTCTGTAGTTGGAAATATTTTTAAGGCATTCGATTATGAAGAAGCATCTTTTGCTGTTTTCATCATTGCAGGTTTAATTATTACACGAAAAGAATATGTAGTGAAAACTGACCCTTCGCTCAGAAACTTTGGATTGCAGACTTCACTGATAAGTATGGGTGCTGTTATTGTTTATGGTGTAATTGGTTTTTATTTTCTGGATAAGAAGTATTTCAATATAGATTTCAGTTTTCTTCAGTCTCTGAGATACACCATCGAAAATTATTTTCTGATTGGAAGTTCTGACCTCGTTACTACTCACCCATTTGCCGAGAACTTTATTTTATCCATTAAAATATGTGGCTTTTTGTCAATATTGTTTCTTGTAGTTACATTGATCAAGCCGTTTTACATGAAACAGGAAAATTTGGAAGAAATTGAACATCACTCCAGGCAGCTCATTAAGAATTATGGAACATCAGCACTGGATTATTTTAAATTATACTCTGATAAACAGATTTATCTTGCACAAAACAAACAGGCTTTCCTTTCTTATCGAATTGTAAATAATTATGCTGTAGTACTTGAAAACCCTGTTGCAGAAAATGCTGATGAGCTGAAGAACTGTGTTGTAGAATTTGATAAGTTTTGTATTACTTCAGGCTTAAGAAGTATTTTTTACCGGGTACCCGAAGAGACTCTGAAGCTTTATACCAATTTAAAGAAGAAAACAATTTTGTTAGGGCAGGAGGCTGTTGTCAATCTGGATACCTTCAGCCTGGCTGGTGGAAGTAAAAAATCAATTCGCAATGCTATCAAGAAGCTGGAGGAGTCAGGATACAAATCAAAAGTATATCAGCCACCTGTAATGGATGGTGTATTGCAGAAAATTAAATCAGTGAGTGATGAATGGCTTTTTTCAAAGGGAAGAAATGAAATAGTTTTTTCACAGGGAATGTTTGTCTGGGATGAATTAAAACAACAAACTATCATTACTGTAGAGAATAGTGAGGAAAGAGTTATTGCATTTCTCAACATTATACCTGATTATGCTCAAGGGGAAGCCACGTATGATTTGATGCGTAATATTAATAATGCACCAAATGGCACCATTGATTTCCTGATGATTAAAATGTTCGAAAACCTTAAATCACGTAATTGTCATAAAGTAAACCTTGGATTTGTAGCTATGAGCGGAATTCAGCGACCAGAAAATATTTCGGAGAAATCAATGAAGTTTGCCTATGAGAAAATCAAATCGTTTTCTCACTACAAAGGGATGAGAGAATATAAAGATAAGTTTGATCCTGAATGGTTCAATAAATATTTGGTTTACTCGCATGACTATGATTTATTGCAATTACCTTTGATTATGTCAAAAGTTATTAAGCCATATTAATTTGATTTTATAAACTTAAAAAATTATGCCGGTTATGTTCAAGAAAGTTGTTATAAAAAATATGTTTAATTTTTTGTTTATGGTAATGGTCTGCATTCCAGAGTGGTCTCATGCATTAACAGTAGATACTTTAACATATGGTTCATTTGGGAAAGTTGTTATTTATCATCCTGAAACTGCACCTAAGGCAGTGGTGTTATTCGCTTCAGGAGACGGAGGATGGAATTTGGGAGTAGTGGCAATGGCCAAACAAATTGTGAAAGAGGGAGTGATGGTAGCAGGATTCAATATCAGACATTATTTTAAATCATTGCAAAAGCAGAAGGTTGGTTGTTATTATCCTGCAGGTGATTTGGAAACACTAAGTATTACGCTTCAAAAAAAATATAAGTTTAAGCAATATATGAAACCGATATTGGTAGGCTATTCTTCAGGTGCAACTTTGGTATATGGTGCACTTTCACAGGCTCCAGCCAATACGTTTAAAGGGGCTATATCATTAGGATTCTGTCCTGATATTGAACTGAACAAAACATTGTGCAATGGATCAGGACTGAGTTCACATGTATTAAAAGAAAACAAAATGTATTATCTGGAAGAAAGCAAAAAGCTGACTGCACCATTTATAGTTTTGCAAGGCGTGGCAGACAGTGTATGCAGCCATAAAACATCATTGGATTTTGTGCAGAATTGCGGACAGTTTGCAGAAATGGTATCTCTGCCTAAAGTAGGTCATGGTTTTTCTGTACCTAAAAACTGGATGCCACAGTTCACGGCAGCGTTGAATAAAATTGTCAATTCTCCCTCGTATGCCGAAAGAATGAACGGTACTCCTTTGATTCGTGATTACAACAATCCTGAGGAATCAGCATCAGAGAATCTTCCTTTAACAATAATTCCTTCTGCTGAAAAAGATGCTAAGTCGCTTTTGTTTTTTATTTCAGGTGATGGAGGTTGGACCGGGTTTGATCAGTCACTTTGCAAATCTGTAGCAAGCAAAGGAGTTTCTGTTGTTGGGCTCGATGCTCAAAAGTATTTTTGGAATTCTAAAACACCTGCACGGGCTGCAGCAGATATTGGCGGTGTTATTGAACACTATATGCAACTCTGGAAAGTAAATAAATTTATTATTGCAGGATACTCCTTTGGTGCTGACGTTTTACCTTTTATTATATCTGATTTACCGGCTGAACTAAGTCAAAAAATTGAGCATTCATATATGATTTCACCTTCTGAAAACGCAGATTTTGAAATTCATATTTCTGATATGCTCAACTTTGGAAGCAGCAGTGATACTTATGATGTAATTGCACAACTTAAAAAAATGGCAAACCTGAAACCGGTATGTATTTTTGGAGATGAAGAAGAGGAAAGTACTAAACTGAATTTTATAAGAGCAGGTGCAGAGATAATGGTACTCCCGGGATCGCATCATTATAACAATGATTTTGAAAAACTGTCAAACGTGTTATACAAAAAATAAATGAAGAGCAGCTTGCAGAACAAAAACATGAATAAGAATTAAAAAACAAAAGGCTTCAGTATTTCCGAAGCCTTTTAAAATATCAGCAATATTATTTTCTAACCTTTCTTTCTGGCAAATTCTTTCATTACATCCACCAGCACTTTTACACTCTCCACAGGCAAAGCATTATACATACTTGCTCTGAATCCACCCACGCTGCGATGACCTTTAATGCCAACAATGTTGGCTGCCTTAGTCATTGCCAAGAACTCTTCGTCAAGAGCACTGTCTTTAAGCAGGAAACAGGCATTCATGGGTGAGCGGTCCTCAGCGGCAGCAGTGCCGGTAAACATTGGATTGCTATCCACTTCATTGTAAAACAAATCATATTTCTGCTGATTGATTTTTTGCATGGCATCTACACCGCCAATGGATTGCAACCATTCCAACACATGCATGCACACGAGAATTGCAATAACAGGAGGAGTGTTGTAAAGCGAATTATTTTCCAGATGGGTTTTATAATTCAACATAGTTGGTTTTACTCTGTCGGTTCTGTCAACAGAATCTTTTTTAATAATTACCAGTGTAACACCTGAAGGCCCCATGTTTTTCTGTGCACCTGCATAAATCAAATCAAATTTGGATACATCAACAGGACGAGAAAAAATATCGCTGCTCATATCACAAATCAATGGAATAGGAGAGGAGGGGAATGTTTTCACCTGTGTACCATGAATAGTTTCATTGGAACAAATGTGCAGATAGTCGCAGTCAGTTGGTATGGTATATCGTTTTGGCTGGTAGCTGTAGTTTTTATCCTTACTTGAAGCAATTACATTTACTTCACCAAACAGTTTAGCTTCCTTAATGGCTTTTCCACTCCATGCACCCTGATCAATATATGCTGCTTTTTTATTGAGGTAATTCATAGGTTCCATAGCAAACTGTGTGCTGGCACCTCCTTGCAAGAAAAGTATATCATGTGTATCGGGAACCTTCAGTAATTCTTTTACAAGTGATTTTGCTTTGTTCAACACGGCTTCAAAATCTTTGCTGCGGTGCGATATTTCCATCACACCCATACCAATTCCGTTAAAGTCTAACAGTGCTTCCTGAGTTTTCTTCAATGCATACTCGGGTAATATTCCCGGGCCTGCTCCAAAATTATGTTTGCGCATAGTATTTTATTTTATTTTTTAATATTCAATTTAAGAGTGCTAAGGTAAGGGTTTAAAGACAAATTTCATTTGTGCAGCTCAGAATCTTTTATGGGTGCGGTTTTCTTTCCGTCCGTATTGTTTTTATTCCTTATGTCAATATCGGCTATACCGTTCCATTTCCCTTTTTTCCATTTGAAAGCATCATAGCTCATGTCAGGCCCGTAAAATTCTTCAAGTCCTTTAAGAGATTCTTTGGAAGGGCTGATATGGTCAAAAACAATCTGCTTTTTATTCGGATAATATTTAAGGCTCATCACTGCATTAGCGTTGTATTCAAAAATTATTCTGGCACACTTATTTGCCGGTAATACAGGTAACATCTTGGGTGGTGATGTAAATATTTTTTTACCGAAAACCGGTTTGTTATTTTTAAAAGTTAAGACATCAATCACTTTCAGACTGGTACGCGGAGTATTTCCCCGCCATCCTAATAATGTATAGATGGTCTTTTTTCCTGACTTAAGAGGAATGATGCTGTAATATACCGCTGCGTAATAATTATCTGGTGTCAGAATTTTTTCAGATACACTGTATTTGTCTTCATTGATATCAGTTAGCTGCCAAACATTCAGGGTTTTGGTTTTCTTATCCTGAACCTGCATAAACCCATAAATCTGAAATGTATTACTTTCCATTAACGGCATAGCCCATTGATAAAACCGGATAAGTCCGTCAGATGATTTGATGGTGGAAATTGATTTTACAGAGTCAAAAGAAGTAGTAAATGATTTATCTGCTTTAAGAAATTCCGACATCTGTTGAATGAGTATGTTATTGTATGAAATGCGCACCGAGTCAGTGCTTCCTCTGAGTACACTGTCGGCCAGTTGCCTTATTTGTGCCTGTAATGGCAGCGTAAAGGTAACGCACAATATCAGGTTCAGAATTTTTTTCATCATGCTACATAAACGAAAAAATCCGCCAAAAGTATTTCAGGCGGATTTATATTTTTAGAATTGAAAGATTAAAAGTGCATTCTGTTTTTCTTTGCCAGAAGTTCTTCTTTTGTCTCTCGTACATTTTCGTCATCCACACAGCAATCTACCGGACAAACCGAAGCACATTGCGGTTCGTCATGAAATCCAACACACTCAGTACATTTATCCGGAACAATATAATAGTGATCCATATTAACAGGGCCTTGTGCAGCATCACTGTCAATTTCTGTTCCATCCATTTTCTTAAAAGGGCCTCTCAAAGAAGTACCATCAGAAAAACGCCATTCTGCACCGCCTTCGTAAATTGCATTATTCGGGCACTCGGGCTCACAGGCTCCACAGTTTATACATTCATCGGTTATGATAATTGCCATAATTTTGTTGTTTTTAAAAAGTGTTGGGGCAAATATAATAGATACAGAATAAGAAAAAACGTTTATTTATTTGTTTTTAACAAACATTAGTTAACTAATATTCGAATATGCTTACATTATCAGATCGGCTAAAGGCGTTCGCCTACTTGGGAATTTACCTCGATAAAACGTTAAAGGAGCCTGATCATTTTCAAAATGACTTCGATTCAGTAATACAAAAAGCTGAAAAAATGAACCCCTGGTTTACGAAAGAAAACCAAATTATGGCACTAAATGCTATTGCTCAGATGCTTAAGCCTGATGTGCTTCAGCATTGGACAGAGAAATACCTGATGAACGACAAAACCGGCTCTGTGGGGTTAATTATGGCAGGCAACATTCCGGCTGTAGGTTTCCATGATTTACTTACTGTTTTAATTGCAGGCAGAAAGGCTATTGTTAAACCATCCTCATCAGACACTGTGCTGATTGAATTTCTGGCCGCCAAGCTTGCAGCATTAGAGCCTCAATTAAAAGACTACATTGAATTTGTGGATAAACTTCAGAAACCCGAAGTAGTTATTGCAACCGGTTCGGATAATTCAGCTATGTACTTCGAACATTATTTTAAAAACATCCCCCATATCATCCGCAGAAACCGAAACAGTGTAGCCATACTCTCAGGAGATGAGACTAAAGAAGAATTATCACTTTTAGGAAAAGATGTTTTTTCTTATTTCGGGTTGGGATGTCGCAATGTATCTAAACTGATGGTACCTGAAGGTTATGATTTCAAGAATTTTTTTGAAGCAATTCAGCAGTATGGTGACACCCTGATGCAGCATACCAAATACATGAATAACTATGATTATTACAGGGCCATATTCCTGATGGAACAAAAACCTTTTCTTACAAACAATTTTCTGCACCTTGTGGAAGATGCAAAAATTGCTTCACCGGTTTCAACGCTGCACTATCAGTATTATCATTCACCGGATGACTTAAGGCAATCGCTTACCTTTAATCTTGAAAAAATTCAATGTATCGTAAGTCATAAACCTCTGCTGGGCGATGAAGTGGCTTTTGGCCGGTCACAATATCCTTCAGTTACCGACTATGCCGATGGCGTTGATACGCTGGAGTTTTTACTGTCAGTTTAATAAAGCCTTTTTACAGGTGAATCACTTCGCCATAGGCAGCTGCTGCAGCTTCCATAATAGCTTCGCTCATGGTAGGATGCGGGTGTACAGCCTTGATAATTTCATGACCTGTAGTTTCCAGTTTGCGGGCAAGTACAAGTTCAGCAATCATCTCTGTAACGTTGGCACCAATGAGGTGAGCACCTAACAACTCACCGTATTTTGCATCAAAAATCAGTTTTACAAAACCATCGCTGCTACCTGCAGCTTTTGCTTTACCTGATGCACTGAATGGGAATTTACCAACCTTTATTTCAATGCCGGAATCTTTAGCAGCTTTCTCAGTCATACCTACCGAAGCAATTTCAGGAGAGCAATAAGTACATCCGGGAATGTTGTTGTAATCAAGTGGCTGCGGATGATGTCCTGCAATTTTCTCAACACAAATTATTCCTTCAGCTGAAGCTACGTGTGCCAGTGCCTGACCTTTTACAATATCACCAATTGCGTAAATGCCCGGTATGTTGGTTTGATAATAATCATTCACCACTACCTTGCCTTTGTCGGTGATGATACCACAGTCTTCCAAACCTATGTTTTCGATGTTGGGAGTGATACCTACGGCAGACAGTACGATATCACATTCTATGGTACTTTCTCCTTTGGCAGATTTAACTTTCACCTTGCACATTGCACCTGTAGTGTCAACTGCTTCTACCGAACTGCCTGTAAGAATTTCCATACCGTACTTTTTGAAAGTGCGCTCCAATTGTTTGCTCACTTCCTCATCTTCCACAGGAACAATGTTAGGCATGTATTCCACAATGGTAACCTTGGTGCCCATTGCATTATAGAAATATGCAAACTCAACTCCAATAGCTCCTGACCCAACTACAACCATTGATTTAGGTTGGGAGGGAAGATTCATCGCTTCGCGATAACCAATAATTTTTTTGCCATCCTGTTTCAGGTTAGGCAATTCCCTCGAACGGGCACCTGTTGCCAGTATAATATGTGGTGCACTGTAATTCGTTTTCTTTCCATCAGCACCGGTCACTTCCACTTGTTTTCCGGGTAACACTTTACCTGTTCCTGTGATAACATCAATCTTATTCTTTTTCATCAGGAACTGTACGCCTTTACTCATTCCCTCTGCTACACCGCGACTGCGTTTGATTACTGCACCGAAGTCTGTCTTTGAGCCAGAAACAGTAATTCCATAATCAGCAGCATGATTGATATATTCAAAAACATTGGCACTTTTTATCAGGGCTTTGGTAGGAATACATCCCCAGTTCAGGCATATTCCACCTAAGTTTTCACGTTCAACTATTGCTGTCTTAAGGCCTAACTGTGAAGCTCTTATGGCGGCTACATAGCCACCGGGGCCACTGCCTATGATGATTAAATCGTAATTCATTTTACTTGTTAATTTGTGTGCGAATTTAACGACTTATTGGATATTTTTCATACACACAATAAAAGTAAGAAATTCGAGGTTAAACTTTTGATTTATTAAGATTGTTAAATTCCTTGTTCACAAGGGATTGATAAATCTTAGAAATTTAGAAATTTGTTGAACTATTTAGTATGCATTTAAAATTATTACTGTGTGCAGTTATGGCGGCAACGATGTCGTGTAATGCTCAAAATTCAAAAAAGATGGAATATAATAAACTTACTCCTCAGGAAGAACGTGTACTGCTGCATAAGGCTACGGATATGCCATTTACGGGGGCTTATTATAAAAAAACGGATGCAGGAACTTATTTATGCAGGAGATGTAATGCACCGCTTTACAAAAGTCAGGATAAGTTTGATTCAAGTTGTGGCTGGCCCAGCTTTGATGACGAAATAAAAGGTGCAGTGAAAAGGGTGCCTGATGCTGATGGTATGCGTACTGAAATTATTTGTGCCAACTGTGGTGG
>ERZ795053.246-NODE-246-length-68960-cov-9.113838_pt1 | contig 68960 bp, 60 predicted proteins | sample MGYA00375137_ERZ795053 | MGnify/ENA primary metagenome ERZ795053 (study PRJEB30182, sample SAMN05720284) | activated sludge metagenome | isolation source: Anaerobic digester | place: Hong Kong | collected 2014-12-17 ...
GGCCCGGAGGCGGCCCATGGCGGCCCGATCGCGCTGATCCGCACCGGCGACGTCATCACCCTCGACGCGCTCAAGGGCGAGATCAGCGTCGCGCTCAGCGAGGCCGAGCTGGCCGAGCGCCGCAAGGCCTGGGCCGGCCCGCGCGAGACGATCTACGCCTCCGGTGCCTTGTGGAAATACGCCCAGCAGGTCGGCCCGACCCGCCTCGGCGCCGTCACCCATCCCGGCGCCCGGGCGGAACGCCATGTCTATGCGGATCTCTGAGGGCTCACGCGCCGCCGCACTTCTGATCGCCGGCCTCGCGCTCGCGGCCTGCGAGGGGCTGCCGGGCGCGGGCGGGCCGAGCCGCGCCACCGTGACCGTCGCCGGCGAGCCCATCGTGATCGCCGGCCCCCCGGGGTTCTGCATCGACCGCGAGACCCTCAATGTCAGCGACTTCGGCGCCTTCGCGCTGATGAGCGACTGCGCCCTGCTCGCGAGCGGCACCCGGGCCGGCGCGGACTCCCGCGCCGCACTGACCGCGAGCATCTCCTCGGGTGGCCTCGGGGGCGAGGGCGACGACCCGGTGCAGTCGCTCGCCGATCTCGCGGCCTTCGCCCAGACCGGCGAGGGCCGGGCGCTGCTCGGGCGCAGCGGCAGTGCCAACGGCGTGCGCATCCTCGCCACCCGGCAAAGCGGCGAGGTGCTCTTCGTCCTCGTCGAGGACCGCGGCCCCCAGCCGATCGCCGGGGTCGACCGCCGCTTCTGGCGCGCCTTCCTCGAGGTGAAGGACCGCATGGCCGTGCTCTCGGTGCTCGGCTTCGAGGACGCCGGTCTCGACCCTCAGGCGGGCCTCGACCTGCTCGCCGCCTTCGTGGCCGCGCTTCAGCGCGCCAACCCGGCTTGACCGGGACCGGCTTCCCCCGGCTCTTCGCGCCGCTCGACCTCGGCTTCGTCACGTTGCCCGACCGGGTGATCATGGGCTCCATGCACACCGGGCTCGAGGAGACCGGCGACTGGGCGCGGGTCGCGGCCTTCTACGCCGAACGCGCCCGCGGCGGCGTCGGGCTCATGGTCACCGGCGGCATGGCGCCCAATTCCGAGGGCGCCGTGCTGCCGGGCGCCGCCGGCCTCTTCACCCGCGAGGATCTGGCGAACCACGCCCGCGTCACCGCGGCCGTGCATGCCGAGGGCGGGCGGATCGCCATGCAGATCCTCCACGCCGGCCGCTACGCCTATTCCGACGGGGCGGTCGCGCCATCGGCACTCAGGTCGCCCATCTCGCGGCACGTGCCCCGCGAACTCGACGCCGCCGGCATCGAGAAGCAGATCGCCGACATCGCCACGGCCGCGGCGCGCGCCCGCGAGGCGGGCTACGACGGCGTCGAGATCATGGGATCGGAAGGCTATCTGCTCAACGAGTTCCTCGCGCCCCACACCAACCGGCGGAGCGACGGCTGGGGCGGGGATTTTGCGCATCGCATGCGCCTGCCGGTCGAGGTCGTCCGCCGGACGCGCGCGGCGGTCGGCGCGGACTTCATCCTGATCTACCGCCTCTCGATGATCGACCTCGTGCCCGAGGGCCAGACCTGGGACGAGGTCGTCCGCCTGGCGCGGGCGGTCGAGGCGGCGGGGGCGACGATCATCAACACCGGCATCGGCTGGCACGAGGCGCGGGTCCCGACCATCGCCACCTCGGTGCCGCGCGCGGCCTTCACCTGGCTGACCCGGCGGCTCATGGGCGAGGTCGGCATCCCGCTGGTCGCCTCGAACCGCATCAATGCGCCCGAGGTCGCCGAGGCGGTGCTGGCGGAAGGCGCGGCCGACATGGTCTCCATGGCCCGCCCCTTCCTCGCGGACGCCGAATTTCTCGCCAAGGCGAAGGCCGGCCGGGCGGGCGCCATCGTGCCCTGCATCGCCTGCAACCAGGCCTGCCTCGACCATACCTTCGAGCGCAAGGTCGCCTCCTGCCTGGTCAATCCGCGCGCCGGGCACGAGACCGAGCTCGTCTATGCGCCGGCCCCGCGCCCGCGCCGGATCGCGGTGGTCGGCGCCGGCCCGGCCGGCATCGCCGCCGCCCTGGTGGCGGCGCGGCGCGGCCATGCGGTGACGCTCTTCGAGCGCGCCGCCGCCATCGGCGGCCAGCTCGACATGGCGCGCCGCATCCCCGGCAAGGAGGAGTTCGAAGGGCTGCTCGCCTATTACCGCCGCGCGGTCGCGGCGGCCGACATCGACCTTCGCCTCGGCACCGAGGCCTCGCCGGACCTGCTCGCCCCCTTCGGGGCGGCGATCGTCGCCACCGGCGTGCGCCCGCGCGATCCCGGGATCCCCGGACGGCAGCTGCCGCATGTGCTGGGCTATGTGGACGTGCTGCGCGGCCGCGCGCCGGTCGGGGAGCGCGTGGTCATCGTCGGCGCGGGCGGCATCGGCTTCGACGTGGCGACCTTCCTCGCCCAGGACGGCCCCTCGCCGACCACCGATCCCGCGCTTTGGCGCCGCGAATGGGGCGTGGGGGATCCGGCCCTGACCCGCGGCGGCCTCGCCGCGGAAGGCCCAAGGCCGGGGCCCTCGCCGCGCGAGATCACGCTCCTGCAACGCAAGCCCGGCCGCCCCGGCAGGGGCCTCGGCAAGACCACCGGCTGGATTCACCGCCTTGCTCTCCAGGGCAAGGGGGTCGTGATGCGCGGCGGCGTGACCTACGAGGAGATCGTGCCGGAGGGCATCATCGTCAGCGACGGTCCCGAACGCGCCGACCCGCGCCTGATCGCCGCCGACACCGTCGTGATCTGCGCGGGTCAGGAGCCGGAGCGGTCGCTCCTCGACGCGCTCGCCGGGCGCGGCATCCCCGCCGAGGTCATCGGCGGCGCCGACAGGGCGGCCGAGCTCGATGCGAAACGGGCCATCGACCAGGGCAGCCGGCTGGCGGCGCGCCTCTGACGCCTGCGGCCGAATGCGCCGGTTCCCGCCACGCTTCGCGCCGGGACGCCGGACTTCCGCCCCTGCCATGTCCACGGGGCCACGCGGTGGCGCCACGGGGGAGATCGGCGCCGATCCGAAGCAATCACCCGGAGGCCATACCGTACCAGCGCCCCCGCGCGGTCGCCTCCTGTTCCCCCCGCGGCCGGGGTGACCCCAGCCCGATCGACGCGTGGCGATCGGGCCGCGCCGGCCCTGCCGGGGGCCGGCGCGCTTTGCGCACCGTCCAGGGCCGTCCCGTCCCGATCCTCAACCGACGGGAATGCGCCACCTCCCTCGCCCTGCGGCGCGCGCCTCCGGGCGACCGGACCGGGCAAGGCGCCACCGGCGCCTCGCCTTAACGGTCCGGGGACATGCGGCGCGGGCCGCGCGGGGCGCGGCCTTTTCCCTGGCCCGAGACTCGGCCACAGGCCGCAGGATCGGTCAGTCGGGAGGGCCGCTGGAATCAGATGGGGAGGATCCAGTTCGCGACCGTGACCCCGATCATGGCCAGCCCGAGCAGCAGGACCGAAGCCAGCGCCGGAACCCAGGCCTCGGAGATCCGACCCCGCGCCGGGCCGTCGCCGCGGTACCGCAGCGCCTCCTGCCAGTGGGTGAGATGCCGGTTCATGGCGGATCGTGCCTCCCGCTTGATCGTTCGAAGGCCGGATCATCGCGCAGGAGGGTTTCCGGTTTGCTAACGCCGGCGGGGCCGCTAGACTTGCCCGTCAGGCCGCGGCATCCCGGTATTCCCATGATCCTCCGCATGGTCGTTCTCGCCCTCGCTCTCCCCGTCCCGGCGGCCATGGCCGCCGGAAGCGATCCGCTCGCCGGCAGCGAATGGCGGCCGGTGGAGATCGCCGGAACGCCGACCCCGGAGGATGTCGAGGTCTATCTGCAGTTCCGCGCCGAGGGCGCGGTCGCGGGCATGGGTGGCTGCAACCGCTTCACCGGCGGCTATTCGCTGGAGGGCGAGGCCCTTGCCTTCTCGCCGCTCGCCGCCACCATGATGGCCTGCCCGGAGCCGCAGATGCTGGTGGAGCAGCGTTTCTTCGCCACCCTGGCGCAGGTGCGCGGCTTCGCCCGCGACCGCATCGACCTCGTGCTGTCCGACGCCGACGGCGCGCCGCTCGTCGTGCTCGTCCAGCGCGACGCCGACTGATCTTCCCTTTGGCCGGCCCTTCGCTGCGATGTCCGATCCCGGCTGCCATGGTTGCGTTTCGGTTGACGCTGGAGTTTTTATGCAGTTATTTCAACAGGAAGCTCGGATGTGCGCGCGCGCACATCCACCCGCTCCGTTCCGTGCGGGTATGGCCCTAGGAGCGCAGGCGGTCCATGATCGCGACCAGTTCCGCGCTGATCCCGGGCTCCGAGAGCGCGTGTCCCGCGGTCGCGACCATGCGCAGGTCCGAGCCCGGCCAGGCCCGGTGCAGCGCATGGGCGGTATGCGGCGGGCAGATCATGTCGTAGCGGCCCTGCACGATATGGCCGGGGATCGCGTCGATCCGGTGCATGTCGCGCAGGATATGCCCGTCGCCGTCGAGAAAGCCGCCGTTGATGAAATAATGGTTCTCGAGCCGCGCGAAGGCCAGCGCATAGGAGCTCGACGGATTGCCGCGCCCGTCGCCGGGGTCGAGCACCGCGAGCGCGCTTTCCCAGCCCGCCCAGGCCCGGGCGAAGCGGAGCTGTTCCGCAGGGTCCTCGCCGAAGAGTCGGCGGTGATAGGCCGCGATCAGGTCGCCGCGTTCCTCCCGCGGCACCATCTGCGAGAACGCCCGCCACTGCTCCGGCCAGAAGGCGCCGGCGCCGCCGCCGTAGAACCAGTGCAGCTCGGCCGGGGTCATGGTGAAGACGCCGCGCAGAACCAGCGCCTCGACGCGGTCGGGATGGGTCTGGGCATAGATCAACGCGAGGCAGGCGCCCCAGGAGCCGCCGAAGACGATCCAGCGCTCGATGCCCAGCCTGACCCGGATCCGCTCGATATCGGCCACGAGATCCCAGGTGGTGTTGTTCTCCACCGAGGCATGCGGGGTCGACCGGCCGCAGCCGCGCTGGTCGAAGAGGATCGTGCGGTAATGGCCTGGATCGAAGAACCGCCGCATGCCGGGGCTGCATCCCCCGCCGGGACCGCCGTGCAGCACGATCACCGGCGCCCCGTCCGGCCTGCCGCATTGCTCCACATAGACGCGGTGCCCGCCGGACATGTCGAGCATCTGCTGGCGGAAGGGCTCGATCGGCGCGTAGAGCCCGCCCCGGGGACCGGCGCCGCTCTGGCTCGGGTTTTCCTTCATCGCCGCATTATGTATCCCTTGGACAACGGGAAGTGTCGCAGGTTGACCCCATGAGTGCAACGCAGATCGCGGATACGGTTGACGCCGCCGAGATCGCCAAGTTCGAGGCCATGGCCGCGGAATGGTGGGATCCCTCGGGCAAGTTCAAGCCGCTGCACATGCTCAACCCCTGCCGGCTCGACTACATCACCGCGCAGGTCGCGGCGGAATTCGACCGTGACCGCAAGGCGCCGCGGCCCTTCGCCGGGCTCAGGCTGCTCGATATCGGCTGCGGCGGCGGGCTCCTGGCCGAGCCCATGGCGCGGCTCGGGGCGAGCGTCGTCGGCGCCGACGCCGCGGCGCGCAACATCCCCGTGGCGCGCATCCATGCCGCGCAATCGGGCCTCGACATCGACTACCGCCACACCACCGCCGAGGCGCTGGCCGCGGCGGGCGAGGTCTTCGACGTGGTGCTCAACATGGAGGTGATCGAGCATGTCGCCGACCCGCCGGCCTATCTCGCCGCCTGCCGGCAGCTGCTCAGGCCCGGCGGGCTGATGGTCGCCTCCACGCTCAACCGCAACCCCAAGAGCTACGCGATGGCGATCATCGGTGCCGAGCGGGTGATGCGCTGGCTGCCGAAGGGCACCCACGACTGGTCGCGCTTCGTCACGCCCGACGAGTTCTTCGAGCTGCTCCGCGAGGCCGGTCTCGACCCGGTGGACCGCAAGGGCTTCGTCTTCAACCCGCTTTCCTGGACTTGGCGCATCTCGGACCGCGACCTTTCGGTCAATTACGTCACGACGAGCCTGCGGCCGGCGGAGGGATGAGGAGCGCGCGCGGCGTTAGCCAAGCCGGGGCAAGCGGATTGACGTGCCGGGGACCCGCAACTAGGGCAGGGGCATGAAACCGATACTCCTGCTCGGGATCGGCTGCCAGAAGGGCGGCACGACCTGGCTCTACGAATATCTCGCCCGGCATCCCCAGGTCGCCAACGACCCGGTCAAGGAGATGCATGTGCTCGACGTGCGGCACGTGCCCTATTTCGGCGACTTCCACGATTCGAAATCCGCCTACAAGCGCGAGCTGATCGCCGGACTCGGCAAGGACGGCAGCGAGGCGGCCACGCGCCGGCGGGACCGGCTCGCGGCCGAGATCGAGGGCCACGAGCGGTCCATGGCCATGGTGCGCGACCTGCGCCGCTACGCCGACCACATGCAGCGCCTCGCCGAGAGCGATCCGGCGGTCCGCCTCGTGCGCGACATCACGCCGAGCTATGCGGCGCTCGACGCGCCGCACTGGCAGCAGGTCCGCCGCGACCTCGAGGAGCGGTTCGACCTGCGCCTCGTCTTCATCATGCGCGACCCGGTCGACCGGCTCTTCTCCGCCTATCGCATGGGCCGGCGGCGTGCCGAGGACCTGAACGCCGTGCTTTCCGCCGCCAGCCCGCTGGAGGCCGCGCGCAACCGGCTTCGGCCGCTCAAGGCCTCGGTGATGGAACTCGTGCGGCGCAAGCCGAAGGAGAGCCCGTTCCTGGCCTTCGCGCTCGAGGAGATGAACCTGCGCCGCTCGCAATACGAGAAGACCGTCACGGCGGTCGAGGCGGCCTTTCCGGCCGCGCAGCTCCATTGCGTGCTCTTCGAGGATTTCTTCAACGAGGCGGCCCTGCGGCGCTTCACCGATTTCGCCGGGATCGACTTCCTGCCCACCGAATACGCCAAGACGAAGCAGACCGCCTCGGGCGGTGCCGAGCTCACCGACGAGGATGTCGCGCAGCTGCGCGACCGGCTCGATGCCACCTATCGCTTCTGCGAGGAGCGGTTCGGGCGGGATGCCATCGCCGCGTGCTGGAAGTATCACTGATACGGATTCCGCCCGGTCGACGCGGCCTACAGGTATCGAATCCGCCCCGGCGCGCCGGGCTCGGGTGGCGTCCCGCAGCGGGACATGCCTTAATATACTGTTATTGCACGGTTCTTCGAGGCGTGAGTCGGTTGTGGCCCGATCCGTGCAATCATGCCAGCGGACCTCCCGGCTGACCGATCCTGCGGCCTGAGGCCGAGTTTCGGGACAGGGAAAAGGCCGCGCCCCGCGCGGCCCTGGCCGTATGTCCCCGGACCGAAAGGCGAGGCGCCGGTGGCGCGTCGCCCGGTCCGGTCGCCCGGAGGCGCGAGCCGCAGGGCGAGGGCGGTGCAGCCCGATCGACACAGGTCGATCGGGCTGGGGTCATACCGGCCGCGGGAGGAACAGGAGTCGACCGCGAGGGTCGCCGGTATGGGAGATCCTATGATGCCGGAAGTCTTCTCCCTGACCGACGCCAAGGTCGGGGGAAGGGGGCGTCGGCATTGCTTGCCGGGGCTTGTGGTCGCGCCCGGACGGGCGCCAAGGCATCGGTGCGCGCCGCCCGGAGGCGGGGCGGAGCGCTGGGTCAGCGCTCCGAGGCCTGCACGGTGCCCCCCGCCCGTCCGGCCGCCCGCTCCGCCAGCAGGCGGTCGAGCCAGTCGGGGTCCATTTCGGGCACCGAGGAGAGCAGGAGCTCGGTATAGGGGTCGTGCGGCGGCGCGAACATCTCGGCCTTGGGGCCCTGTTCGACCACGCGGCCGTCCTTCATCACCACCACCTCGTCGGCGATCGCCTTCACCGTGGCGAGGTCGTGGGTGATGAACATATAGGCCAGGTCGAACTCGGTCTGCAGCCGGTCGAGTAGCCGCAGGATGCCCTCGGCCACCAGCTGGTCGAGCGCCGAGGTCACCTCGTCGCAGATGATGAAGCGCGGTTCGGCGGCCAGCGCGCGGGCGATGCCGATGCGCTGCTTCTGCCCGCCGGAAAGCTCGGAGGGAAGGCGGTCGATGAACTTGTCGGGCTCGAGCTCGATCAGGTGCAGGAGTTCGCGGACGCGCTCGGTCAGGGCCTTGCCCGACTTGCCGAGATAGAAATGCACCGGCCGGCCGATGATCTCGCGGATCCGGTGCTTGGGGTTCAGCGCGGTATCCGCCATCTGGTAGATCATCTGCGCCTGGCGCAGCTGGTCCTTGCTGCGCTGCCGGTAGTCGGCGGGCAGCGGCTGGCCCTCGAAGAGCACCGAGCCGGAGCTCGGCGGCAGGAGCCCGGTGATCACCCGCGCCGCGGTCGACTTGCCGCTGCCCGATTCGCCGACCACCGCCACCGTCCGCCGGCGGTGGATCTCGAAACTGACGTTGTGCAGCACCGGCACCGGCCCGTAGGCCGCCACGATGTTGCGCATCTCCACCACCGGGACATCGGCCGCCGGCAGCGCCGGCTGGGCGCCGCGTTCGAAGCTGCGCACCGCCCAGAGCGACTTGGTGTAATCCTCGCGCGGCGCGCTGAGCATGGTGCGCGTATCCGCCTCCTCGACCTCCTCGCCGTGCAGCAGGACCTTGATGCGGTCGGCCATCTGGGCGACCACGGCGAGATCGTGGGTGATGTAGATCGCCGCGGTGTCGAACTGCGCCACGATGTCGCGGATCGCCGAGAGCACCTCGATCTGGGTGGTCACGTCGAGCGCCGTGGTCGGCTCGTCGAAGATGATGAGATCGGGCCGGCAGGCCATGGCCATGGCAGTCATCGCCCGCTGCAGCTGCCCGCCCGAGACCTGGTGCGGATAGCGGAAGCCGATCTCGTCGGGGTTCGGCAGCCGCATCCGGCGGTAGAGCTCCATCGCGTCGCGCTGGGCCTCCGCCTTGCTCATCACCCCGTGCTGCACCGGGCCTTCGGAATACTGGTCGATCAGCCGGTGCGCCGGGTTGAAGCTCGCCGCCGCCGATTGCGCCACATAGGCGATGCGCTTGCCGCGCAGGCCGCGGCGCACCGGCTCCGGCGCCGTGAGGAGGTCGATGCCGTCGAAATCGATGCTGCCGCCGGAGATCCGGCAGCCGTCGCGGGTGAAGCCCATCGCGGCGAGCCCGAGGGTGGACTTGCCCGCGCCGCTCTCGCCGATCAGCCCCAGCACCTCGCCACGGTGCAGCGACAGGTCCACGCCCTTGACGATCTCGTTCCATTTCTCGTCGGAGCGGCCCTCGATCCTGAGCCCGCGGATCGTGAGCAGCACCGGCTTGTTGGATGCGGCTTCGGTCATCGCCTCACTCCTTCAGTCCGCTGGCGCGGTGCAGCATCCAGTCGACCACGAAATTGACCGCCACCGTCAGGAGCGCGATGGCGCCCGCGGGCAGCAGCGGCGTGACCTCGCCGAAGGTGATCAGCGTCGCGTTGTCGCGCACCATCGAGCCGAGGTCGGCGGTCGGCGGCTGGATGCCGAGGCCCAGGAAGCTCAGCGCCGAGATCGACAGGAAGACGAAGCAAAACCTGAGCCCGAACTCGGCGACGAGCGGCGCCGCGGCATTGGGCATGATCTCGCGGATGATCAGCCGCCAGAGCCCCTCGCCGCGCAGCTTGGCCGCCTCGATGTAATCCATCACCACGATGTTCATCGCCACCGCCCGGGCCAGGCGGAAGACGCGCGTGGAATCGATCAGCGCGATCACCAGGATCATGTTGATGATCGAGGTCCCCACGATGGTCAGCAGCAGCAGCTGGAAGATCAGCGCCGGGATGGCCATCAGCACGTCCACGACCCGGCTGAGAAGCTGGTCGATCCATCCGCTGACCGTGGCGGCGAGAAGCCCCAGCACCGCGCCGACCGCGAAGGCCAGCGCCGTGGTGATGAAGGCGATGCTCACGGTGTTGCGCACGCCGAAGATGAGGCGGCTGAACATGTCCCGGCCGAGGTTGTCGGTGCCGAGCAGGAATTCACTGCTCGCCGGCATGAATTGCGCCCCGACCACCTCGCGCTCGCCGAAGGGGGCGATGGTCGGCGCGAGGATCGCGACGAGGAGGTAGAAGACGATGACCGCCATCCCGAAGCTCGCGGAGAGCGGCGCGCTGCGCAGCAGCCGCGCCGCATTGGCGGGAGCGATCCGGGTCAGGACCGCGCGGAAGAGCCATCCCAGGACGGCGGCCGCGACGACGGCGACGGCGAGCCAGAGGGTGAAGCGGAGGGTGGCGACCATTTTCCTGACCTCAGCGCTTGTTCACGAGGCGCGGGTTCGACAGGGTCGAGAGCACGTCCGCCGCGAGATTGAGCAGGATATAGGCCGCCGCGAAGATCAGCGCCGCCGCCTGCACCACCGGAATGTCGCGCTTGGCGACGCTGTCCACCATCAGCTGCCCGAGGCCGGGATAGACGAAGACCACTTCCACAACCACCACGCCGGTGATGAGATAGGCGAGGTTCAGCGCGACCACGTTGATGATCGGCGCCAGTGCGTTCGGCAGGGCGTGATGCACGATGACCCGCGTCGGCCCCATGCCCTTGAGCCGCGCCATCTCGATATAGGGCGAGGCGAGCAGGTTGATGATCGCGGCCCGCGTCATCCGCATCATGTGGGCGGTGACCACCAGCGTGAGCGTCAGCGCCGGCAGGAAGGTGCGGTAGAGCTTCTCGGCCAGCGGTGCGCCGGGCGGGATGTTGGAGATCGAGGGGAAGAGGCCCGACTGCGCCAGCCAGAAGATCAGGATATAGGCCACGAAGAATTCGGGGAACGAGATCGAGCTCAGGGTGAGCACGTTGATCGCCCGGTCGAACCAAGACCCGCGCCAGAGCGCGGCGAGCACGCCGAGCACCAGCGACAGCGGCACGGCGATGACCGCGGCGTAGAGGGCGAGAAAGAGCGTATTGGCCAGGCGGCCGGCGATCAGCTCGGAGATCGGGCGCTTGTTGGCGAGCGAGACACCGAAATCGCCGTGCAGCACGCCGCTGATCCAGTTGAGGTAGCGCTGCCAGGCCGGCAGGTCGAGCCCGAGCTCGGTGCGCAGCGCCGCCAGCGTCTCGGGCGTGGCGGCCTGTCCCAGGATCGCCTGCGCCGGGTCGCCGGGCAGGAGCTGGATCGCTCCGAAGATCAGCAGGGTAACCACGAAGAGCGTCAGCACCCCGAGCGCGAGACGCCGCAGAATCATCCACCAGATATCGCTCACTTGCCCTCCTCCGAAGCCGGGACGGGGACCCTCACGCGAACCACCAGCGTTCGACGGCGCGGAACCCGTCGAGGGTCCAGTTGGCGCCGACCTGCTCGGGGTGCCCGATCGCGTCGGAGAGGCCCATGACATAGCTCGCGAACATCGGGATCACGACCCCGCCGTCGTCGCGCACGAGGAGCTGCATCTCGCGATACATCTCGGCGCGCTTGGTCTCGTCGAGCTCCGAGCGCGCCTCGTTGAGCAATTGGTTGAAGCGCTCGTTGTCCCAGAAGGTGTCGTTCCAGGCCACGCCCGCGGCATAGGCCGTCGAGAACATCCAGTCGGCGGTGGGCCGCCCGCTCCAGTAGACCGCGACGAAGGGCTTCACCATCCAGACATTGGACCAGTAGCCGTCGTTGGGCTCGCGTATCACGTCGATGGTGATGCCCGCGGCGGCCGCCTGTTCCGAATAGAGCACCGCGGCATCGACCGCCCCGGGAAAGGCCGCATCCGCCGCCGAGAGCGGAACCTGCAGCGTGTCGAGGCCCGCCTCCTTGAGATGGAACTTCGCCTTGTCCGGGTCGTAGACCCGCTGTGGAAGGTCGGCGAAGAAGCGGTCCGACGGCCCCACCGGCTGGTCGTTTCCGAGCGCACCGTAGCCGTTGAGCACCTTGTCGAGCAGCTCCTGGCGGTCGATGGCGTATTTGAGCGCGAGGCGCACGTTGTTGTCGCTGAAGGGGGCCGCGCGGGTGTCCATGGCGAAGGTGAAATGCTGGGTGCCGGTGGTCGAGAGGATCTGCACGCCCGGCGCGCGCTGGAGCAGATGAACTGTGTTGACGTCCACCTGGTCGATCACGTCGACCTCGCCGGTGATCAGCGCGTTCTGGCGCGCGGCGGCGTCGATGATGGTCAGGAGCTCCACCGCGTCGAAATGCGCCCGATCGGGCAGCTTCCAGTAGTTCGGGTTGCGCGTCATCGAGGCGCGCACGCCGGGCTCGTAGGATTCCACCACATAGCCGCCGCAGCCGTCCGGGCTCAGCGGGTCGATCCTGCCGTCGGTCGCCGGCAGGATTGGCAGATGGTAATCGGAGATCACGAAGGGGAAATCCGCATTGCCGGATTCCAGCGTCACCACGACCGTGCCGGGGCCGTCGGCGGCGATCTCGACGATCGGGGCGACGATCGGCTTGGCCGCGGAGGTGCTCTCCTCGCCGCGGTGATAGTCGAGCGATGCGATGACGTCCTCGGCCGTCACCGGCTTGCCGCTGTGGAAGGTCACGCCCGCGCGCAGCTTGAAGGTCCAGACCCTGGCGTCGGGCGAGGCTTCCCAGCTCTCGGCGATGTCGCCGGTCAGCGAGCCGTCGGCGGCGATCTCGGTCATGTAGCCGTTCCGCGCCGTGGCGAAGAGCTGCGCGAAGGCGTTCTCGAGCATCGCCGGATCGTAGCTGTCGGTGGAACTGCCATGCGCCATGGCGAGCCGCAGCGTGCCGCCCTGCTTTGGCTGTGCCGCCGCGCGCCCCGATCCCAGTGGCAGCAGGGCGGCGGTGCCGAGCGCGGTCGCGCCCCGCAGCAGGCTGCGCCGCGATACCGCGCCGAATCGGCCGTCTGCCGGATTCCCGTTCATGCTGTCCCCCTCTCATTCGCCCGTTGCTGCAGGCTTTCGCATGCCGGCCGCGACGATGCTGCCCGCCCCGTTCACCGGGGGCGGGCGCCCTGCCGGCTCCGGTGCGTCAGGCGAACCACCAACGCTCGACCGCGCGGAAGCCGTCGAGCGTCCATAGCGCGCTGACCTGGTCGGGATGCGCGACCCTGTCGGAATGGGCCATCACGTACTGGCCGAACATCGGAATGACGATGCCGCCCTGGTTCGAGACCAGATCCTGCATCTCGAAGTAGATCTCGCGCCGCTTCTCGTCGTCGAGCTCGGCCCGGCCCATGACTAGAAGCTCGTTGAAGCGGTCGTTGTCCCAGAAGGTCTCGTTCCACGGCGCGCCGCGGGCATAGGTCGTCGAGAACATCCAGTCCTCGGTCGGCCGGCCGCCCCAGTAGGTCGCCGACCAGGGCTTGACCATCCAGACGTTCGACCAGAAGCCGTCGTTGGGCTCGCGCACGACATTGATCGTGATGCCCGCGGCGGCGGCCTTCTCCGAATAGAGCAGCGCCGAGTTGACGCAGCCGGCGAAGGCGGCGTCGGCGACGTGGATGTCGACCGCGAGATTGTCGAGGCCGGCCTCCTTGAGGTAGAACTTCGCCTTGTCGGGATCGTAGGCGTGCTGCTCGAGATCGGCGGCGTAGTAGCGGTTCGAGTGCCCGATCGGATGGTCGTTGCCGACCTCGCCGTAGCCGAAGAGGATCTTGTCGACCAGTTCCTGCCGGTCGATGGCGTATTTCAGCGCCTGGCGGACGTTGTTGTCGCTGAAGGGTGCGGCGCGGGTGTCCATCGGGAAGCCGTAATGCTCCGTGCCCGAGGTGGCGAGAACCTGGATGCCGGGCGCGCGCTGCAGCAGGCCCACGGTCTGCAGATCGACCCGGTCGATCACGTCGACCTCGCCCGAGACGACGGCGTTCTGCCGCGCCGCGGGATCAATGATCGAGAGGAGTTCCACCGCGTCGAAATAGGGCTTGCCCTCCTTCCAGTAATTGGGATTGCGCGTGACATAGGCGCGCACCCCCGGCTCCCATTCCTGATGCACGAAGGGGCCGCAGCCGTCGACCGAGGCGGGATCGATCCTGCCGTCGATCCCGGGCATGATCGCGATGTGATAGTCGGCCATCAGCGTGGCGAAATCCGCGTTGCCGTCCTCCAGCGTCACCACCACGTTGGAGCCATCGGCGGTCAGGTCGGTGACGCTCGCCACGATGGGCTTGGCGACCGAGGTGCTGTCCTCGCCGCGGTGATAGTTGATCGAGGCGATGACATCGTCGGGCGTGACGGTCTTGCCGCTGTGGAAGGTGAGGCCGTCTCGGATCTTGAAGGTCCAGGTCCTGGCGTCGGGCGAGGCTTCCCAGCTTTCCGCGACCTCGCCGGTCAGCGATCCGTCGGGGAGGATCTCGGTGAGCTGGTTGTGGCGGCACTGCGCGTGCACCTGGGTGAAGACATTCTCGAGGATACCGGGATCGAGCGTGTCCGTGGTGCTGCCATGGGCGATGCCGAGGCGCAGTGTGCCGCCCTGCTTGGGCTGCGCGGCCGCGCGGCTCGACCCGAGTGGCCCGAGCAGCGCCGCCGTCCCGAGCGCCGAGGCGCCCTGCAGGACACCGCGGCGCGACAGCCCCGGGCCGAAGGAATTGGTCGATTCCATGGTAACCTCCGCTGAATTTTCCGGCAGCCTAGCCGGCCTCGTCCGCCATTACGACTCCTTTGCGACACCATTTGCCGACGGCGGGGCCCGCCATCGCGGAACGGTGAACCGCCCCGCGGGGCCTGTCCGGGTCGCGCCTCAATTGCGGAAATCCTCCCCGTCGCGGTCGAGCAGCGCCATGATCGCCGCGAGGAACCGCTCGGCCTGTCCCGGATAGGTCTCCATCTCGGCGGCCGCCTTCTCTGCCACCGCGTCCGAGAGGATCCGGAGCTTCCGGCCGGTCCAGAGCGCCTTGATATAGGTCTCCGCCGCGCGCTCGAAGTAATAGAGCCGGGAGAAGGTCTCCGCGACGCTCGCGCCGACCACCATCACCCCGTGGTTGGCCATGACCAGCACCTTCCTTGCCGGATCGCCGAGGTGGCGGCAGGCGCGTTCGGCCTCGGCCCCGAGGGCGAGGCCGCCGTAATCGGGGTCGACCGCGACCCGGTGGAAGAACTTGGCGGTGTTCTGGTCGATCGGCGGCAGCGCCGGATCGGCCAGGGTCGCCAGCACGGTGGCGTGGATCGAATGCACGTGCATGGCGCAGCGCGCATGGGCATGCATGCGGTGCAGCGCTCCATGCAGCCCCCAGGCGGTCGGATCCGGCGCCTCCGGCCGCGCCAGGGCCTCGGGATCGTTGGCGTCGAGCAGCATCAGGTCGCTGGCCCGGATCAGGCTGAAATGCATCTGGTTGGGGTTCATCAGGAATTGCGCGCCGTCCTCGCTGACCGCCAGCGAGAAGTGATTCGCCACGCCCTCGTGCATGTTCAGCCGCGCGGTCCAGCGGAACGCCGCCGCCAGTTCGACCCGGGCATCGTAATGGGCGAGGTTCGCCCCATGGCGGGGCAGGGCGCTGGGGTTCGGCATCGTCGCCTCCCGTCGGATTCGGCCGCCCAGTATGACGCCGAACGCCGCACGGGAAAAGCAGGATGCCCCGGGGACCGATCGGCGCCGGCCAAGGGCATTCCCGTGAGGATTTCGTATGGGCAGATGCCTATCGGGCAGGACAGGGGCCCGTGCCAACAGGCACGGGAAAGAATGACTTCGGCCAAAGGGCCGTCCGCATGTTCCGCCGCCGCCGGGGCGCGAAAATCCTGGCGAAGGCCCCGCGACATCGCCGCGCGACTGCATTATCGTGCTCGCCGGATGGATGCGCCCGGGCGCCGAGGCGGCCGGGCAGGGGAGGGACAAAATGGCACTTCAGCCGAGCCGCGAGGCCTTCATCACCTGCGCCCTGACCGGGGCCGGCGACACGACCGGGCGTTCCGACAAGGTGCCCGTCGGCCCGCGCGCCATCGCCGACGCGGCCATCGAGGCGGTGGAGGCGGGGGCGGCCATCGCCCATATCCACGTCCGCGACCCGGCCTCCGGCAAGCCCTCCCGCGACCCCGAGCTATACGCCGAGGTCGTCGAGCATATCCGTGCCTCGGGGGTCGACATGGTGCTGAACCTGACCGCCGGCATGGGCGGCGACCTGACGCTCGGCCCGCCCGAGGCGCCGCTGCCGCCCGATGCGGCCGGCACCGACATGGTCGGCGCCTCCGAGCGCCTCGTCCATGTGGCGCGGCTCCTGCCCGAGATCTGCACGCTCGACTGCGGCACGATGAACTTCGGCGCGGGCGACTACATCATGGCCAATTCGCCGGCGATGCTGGTGGCCATGGCCCGCGAGATCCGCGAGCTCGGCGTGCGCCCGGAGATCGAGATCTTCGACACCGGCCATCTGGTGCTCGCGAAATGGCTGAAGGACCAGGGCCTGATCGAGGATCCCGTGGTAGTCCAGCTCTGCATGGGCATCCCCTGGGGCGCGCCGGACGACATCACCACCCTGATGGCGCTGGTGGCAAACCTGCCGCCGGACTGGATCCATTCCGCCTTCTCGATCGGGCGCAACCAGCTGCCCTATGCCGCGCTCGCGCTGCTCTCGGGCGGCAACATCCGCGTCGGGCTCGAGGACAACATCTGGCTCGACAGGGGTGTGCTCGCCACCAATGCCGATCTCGTCGCCCGCGCCCGCGCCGTGGCCGAGAACATGGGCACGCAGCTGCTCGGCCCGGCGGAGGTGCGCGCGAAGCTGAACCTCACGAAGCGCTGGGCATGAGCGGCATCGGCTCCTGCGCCGTCCTCGGCGGCGGCGTGATCGGCGCGGGCTGGGTCGCCCGGCTGATCGAGAACGGCCACGAGGTCGCCGTCTTCGACCCGGGCCCCGATGCCCGCCAGAAGCTCGACGCGGTCCTCGCGCTGGCCGACCGCGCCTATGCCCGCCTCACCATGGCCCCGCGCCCGAAGAAGGGCGGCCTGCGCCTCGCCCCGAGCCTCGCCGAGGCGGTGGCGGGCGCCGACCTGATCGTCGAGGCGGTTCCCGAACGCCTCGAGGTCAAGCGCCGCGTCTATGCCGAGGCGGAGGCGGCGGCGAAGCCCGAGGCGCTGATCACCTCCTCCACCTCCGGCATCATGCCCTCGGACTTGCAGGCGGAGATGGCCCGCCCCGGCCGCCTGCTCGTCGCGCATCCCTTCAACCCGGTCTATCTCCTGCCGGTGGTCGAGATCGTCGGCGGCAGGGCGACCGATCCCGAAGCCATCGAGCGCGCCATGGCCTTCTACCCGACCATCGGCATGAAGCCCGTCCGAATCCGCAAGGAGATCGAGGCCTTCGTCGCCGACCGCCTGCTCGAATCGATCTGGCGCGAGGCGCTCTGGCTGATCAAGGACGGCATCTGCACCACCGAGGAGCTCGACGACATCGTGCGCTACGGATTCGGCATCCGCTATGCGCAGATGGGGGTCTTCGATACCTATCGCGTCGCCGGCGGCGAGGCCGGCATGCGCCATTTCATGGCCCAGTTCGGCCCCTGCCTGCAATGGCCCTGGACGCATCTGACGGAGGTGCCCGATTTCGACGACGCGCTGGTCGATCTCATCGCCGGCCAGTCGGACGCGCAATCGGGGCACATTCCCATCCGCGAGCTCGAACGCATCCGCGACGACAACCTCGTCGCCATCCAGCAGGCGCTCAAGGCCAACGACTGGGGGGCGGGGAAGCTCCTCGCCGCCTACGAGCAGAAGCTCTTCGACGCCGGCGCGGCCCCCGCGCCGACCGATCTTTCCCGGCCGATTCGAACGCTCGAGCGGGCGGTCCCGCCCGACTGGACCGACTACAACAACCACATGAACGAGGCGCGCTACCTGCAATGCTTCGCGGACGCCTCCGACGCCTTCATGCGCGTGATCGGCTGCGATGCCGCCTATATCGCGGCCGGTGGGTCCTATTTCACCGTCGAGACCCATATCCGCCATCTCGCCGAGGTCAGTGTCGGCGAGCCGGTCCACGTGCTCACCCAGGTCGTCGGGGCCGGCGGCAAGCGCATGCATCTCTTCCACCGGCTCGAGCACGGCGACGGCCGCCTGCTCGCCACCGGCGAGCACATGCTGGTCCATGTCTCGCTCGCGACCCGCGCCGCGGCCGAGCCCGCGCCGGAGATCGCCGCCAAGCTCGGCGAGATCGCCGCGCTGCATTCCCGGCTGCCGCGCCCCGAGGGGCTCGGCCGGGCGGTCGGCGAGAGGAGGTGACGCCATGGCGCAACGGGTCCTGATCACCGCCGGCGCCGCCGGCATCGGCCGCGCCATGGCGCGGGCCTTCAGCGAGGCCGGTGCCTCGGTCTGGATCACCGATGTCGATGCCGTCGCGCTGGCCGCCGCTCCCGGCGACTGGCGCGCGAGCGAGGTCGATTCGGCGGATGCTACGGGCATGGCGGCGCTCTTCGCCGAGATCGAGTCAGACTGGGGCGGCCTCGACACGCTCTGCGCCAATGCCGGCATCGCCGGGCCGACCGCGGCGATCGAGGACATGCCGCCGGAGGGTTTCCGCCGCTGCGTCGAGGTGAACCTCGACGGCGCCTTCCTCGCCGCCCACCACGCCGCGCCGATGATGAAGCGCGCGGGGCGGGGCGCGATGCTCTTCACCTCCTCGACCGCGGGCCTGCACGGATTTCCGAACCGCGCCCCCTATGCGGCGGCGAAATGGGCGGTGATCGGGCTGATGAAGACCGTGGCCATGGAACTCGGCCCCTTCGGCGTCAGGGCGAACGCCATCTGCCCCGGCTCGGTCGAGGGCCCGCGTATCGACGGCGTGCTGGAACGCTCCGCCGCCATGAAGGGCACCGACGCCGCCACCCTGCGCGAGGCCTGGAAGAAGGGCATCTCCATGCGCAGCCTGGTCCGGGCCGAGGACATCGCCAACATGGCGGTCTTCCTCGCCTCCGACGCCGCCCGGCTCGTCTCCGGACAGGTCATCGCCGTGGACGGCCATACCGAAAATCCCGATCCCAAGGTCTGAGCCCATGGATTTCGCCCTCTCCGACGAGCAGCGCATGATCGTCGAGACCACCCGTGCCTTCGTCGAGGCCGAGCTCTACCCCCGCGAGGCCGAGGTCGAGCGCACGGGCCACCTGCGCCCAGAGGTGATCGAGGAGGTCAAGGCCGGGGCCATCGAGGCCGGGCTCTATGCCGCCAACATCCCCGAGGAGCACGGCGGCGCCGGCCTCGACACGCTGACCTGGCTCCTCTACGAGCGCGAGCTCGGACGGGCCAATTACGCGCTGCACTGGACCTGCGTGGCCCGGCCCTCCAACATCCTCTGCGCCGGCACGCCCGAGCAGCGCGAGCGCTACCTCGCGCCCTGCGTGCGCGGCGAGACCTGGGACTGCCTCGCCATGACCGAGCCCGATGCCGGCTCCGACCTGCGCGGCATGAAGGCCAGCGCGCGACCCGACGGCAGCGACTGGATCCTCAACGGCACGAAGCATTTCATCTCCCACGCCGACATCGCCGGCTTCACCATCGCCTTCATGGCCACCGGCTCGGAGGAGACGCCCCGCGGGCCGAAGAAGCGCATCACCGCCTTCTTCGTCGACAAGGGCACGCCGGGCTTCACGGTGCGCGAGGGCTACCGCAACGTCGCGCATCGCGGCTACACCAACTCGATCCTCGAATTCGACGATTGCCGGGTGCCCGGAGAAAACGTGCTCGGCGAGCCGCACCGGGGCTTCGAGGTGGCCAATTCCTGGCTCGGCGCCACGCGGCTGCAGGTCGCCGCCACCTGCCTCGGCCGCGCCGAGCGCGCCTTCGCCCATGCGGTCGAATGGGCGGCCTCGCGCCGCCAGTTCGGCGCGCCGATCGGCAGGAACCAGGGCATCTCTTTCCAACTCGCCGACATGGCGACGGAGATCAAGGCGAGCGAGCTGATGCTGCTCGAAGCCGGCTGGAAATACGACCAGGGCACCGCGACCGATCAGGACATGGCCATGGTCAAGCTCAAGGCCACCGAGACGCTCGCCTTCGTCGCCGATGCGGCGATCCAGATCCACGGCGGCATGGGGCTGATGGAGGAGCTGCCTCTCGAGCGCATCTGGCGCGACGCCCGCGTGGAGCGGATCTGGGAGGGCACCTCCGAGATCCAGCGCCACATCATCTCCCGCGCCCTGCTGCGCCCGCTCGGCGCCTGACATGGCGCCGCGCGGCCGGTCTCATACAGGTTTGCCAACCTGGAGAGCAGTCAGGCGCGCGCCCGCAGGTGCGCGCCAGCCAAGAAGCCTTGCGCGCACCCGCGCGCGCATTGTGGCGGCAAAAGCCGCCGCGCGGCGCCCGCCGCGCCCGTGCGGCTGATGCGCGACCTCTCCCGCCTGTTGCGGCCCCGGTCGATCGCGCTCTTCGGCGGCTTCTGGGCCGAGAATGTCGTGACCCAGCTGCAGCGCGCGGGCTTTCCCGGCGCGATCTGGCCAGTGCATCCGAAGCACGAGTCCCTCCTGGGCCTGCCGTGCTTCCGCGACGTGGCCGCGCTGCCCGCTGCGCCCGACGCCGCCTTCATCGGCGTGAACCGCGCCCAGAGCGTCGAGATCGTGCGCGACCTCGCCGCGATGGGCGCCGGCGGCGCCATCGCCTTCGCGTCCGGCTTCCGCGAGGCCGAGGCGGGCGATGCCGCCGGCGCCGGGCTCCAGGATGCGCTGGTGGCCGCGGCGGGCGAGATGCCGCTGCTCGGGCCGAATTGCTACGGCCTCCTGAACTACCTCGACAACGTGGCGCTCTGGCCCGACCAGCACGGCGGCGGCCCGGTGCCGCGCGGCGTGGCGCTGGTGCTGCAATCCTCCAACATCGCCATCAACCTCACCATGCAGCGCCGCGGCCTGCCGCTCGCCTATGTGATGACCGCCGGCAACCAGGCCCAGACCGGCTTCGCCGATCTCGCCCGCGCGGCGCTGGCCGATCCGCGCGTCACCGCGCTCGGCCTGCATATCGAGGGATTCGGCGACATCCGTGCGCTCGAGGCCATGGCCGCCGCCGCCCGGGCCGCCGGCAAGCCGGTCGTCGCACTCAAGACCGGCCGCAGCAGCCGCGCCCGTGCCGCAACGCTCAGCCACACCGCCTCGCTCTCGGGGGAGGCGGCGGCGGGCTCGGCGCTGCTCGCCCGCCTCGGCATCACCGAGGTCGCCTCGCCCGGCGCCTTCCTCGAGACCCTGCACCTGCTGCACGAAGGTGGCCCGCTGGCCGGCAATGCGGTCGTCTCGGTCAGTTGCTCGGGCGGCGAGGCCGGGCTGATGGCCGATCTGACCGAGGCGAGCGAGCTCGACCTGCGCCCCTTCGGCCCCGCCGCGGCCGGCGACCTCGCGGAGCAGCTCGGCCCCTTCGTCGCCATCGCCAATCCCTTCGACTACCACACCTTCATCTGGAACGACCTCGCCCGCATGACCGCCTGTTTCACGGCGGTGCTGCACGACGGCTTCGACCTCGCGGTCTTCCTGCTCGACCTGCCGCGGGAGGACCGCTGCAACCGCGCCACCTACGAATGCGCCCTGGCCGCCATCATCGCCGCGCGCGGCGCCACCGGCGCCCGGGTGGCGGTGCTCTCGACCCTGCAGGAGAACCTCGGCGAATTCGCCGCCGACCGCTTCGCCGCCGCCGGCATCGCGGTGCTGCACGGGCTCGGCGACGGCATCGCCGCCATCGATGCCGCCATCCGCGCCGGCCGCCTCGCAGCCCGGCCCGCCGCGGCTCCCGCGCTGCTCACCCCGCCGCCCTCGGGTCCGGCCTGGCTGCTCACCGAGGCCGAGGCCAAGGCCGCCCTCGCCGGCTTCGGCCTCTCCGTGCCCCGCGGCGTGACCGCGGCGAGCCCGGCGGCGCTGGCGGAGGGCGCCGCGGGGCTGCGGTTTCCGGTCGCGCTCAAGGCCCTCGGCGTCGCCCACAAGAGCGAGGCCGGCGCCGTGGTGCTCGGCCTCGACACGGCCCGGGACCTGCAGGCCGCCGCCGAGGCGATGGCCGCCGCGCCGGGCGGCTTTCTCGCCGAGGAGATGGCCCGCGACAGCCTCGCCGAGCTCATCCTCGGCGTGACCCGCGATGCGACCGGGCTGATGACCCTGACGATCGGCGCCGGCGGCGTGCTGACCGAGCTGCTGCAGGACAGTGCCACCCTCGTGTTGCCCACCTCCGCGGAGGAGATCCGCGCCGCCCTCGAAGGCCTTCGCATCGCGCCGCTGCTCCGGGGCTACCGCGGCAAGCCCGCCGCGGACCTCGAGGCCATCGTCGCCGCGGCGCTGGCGCTCGGCCGCTATGCCGCGGCGACGCCGGGCCTGGTCGAGCTCGACGTCAATCCGCTGATGGCCGGCGCGAAGGGTGCCGTCGCCGTCGATGCCCTGATCCGCCTGAACGAAGAAGGACACGCGCCATGACCGATCCCGTCCGCACCCGCCGCGACGGCCACGTGCTCGAGGTGACCCTCGACCGGCCCACGGCCAATGCCGTCGACCTCGCCACCAGCCGCGTCATGGGCGAGACCTTCCGCGCCTTTCGCGACGATCCCGAGCTGCGCGTGGCGATCCTGACGGCGGCGGGCGAGAAGTTCTTCTGCCCGGGCTGGGATCTCAAGGCCGCCGCCGGCGGCGACGCGGTCGACGGCGACTACGGGCCCGGTGGCTTCGGCGGGCTGCAGGAGCTGCCGCGGCTCAACAAGCCGGTCATCGCCGCGGTCAATGGCATCGCCTGCGGCGGTGGCCTCGAGATCGCGCTCGCCTGCGACATCATCCTCGCCGCCGAGCACGCGACCTTTGCGCTGCCCGAGATCCGCTCGGGTACCATCGCCGATGCGGCCTCGATCAAGCTCCCGAAGCGCATCCCCTACCACATCGCCATGGAGCTCCTGCTGACCGGGCGCTGGCTCGACGCCGCGGAAGCGCATCGCTGGGGCCTCGTCAACGAGATCCTGCCGCCCGAGCGCCTGATGGACCGCGCCCGCGAGCTCGCCCGCCTGATCGCCTCGGGGCCGCCGCTGGTGATGGCCGCGATCAAGGAGGTGGTCCGCGACGCCGAGGATTCGAAGTTCCAGGACAGCCTCAACCGGATCACCCGCCGCCAGCTCGCCACGGTCGACACGCTCTACGGCAGCGAGGACATGCTCGAGGGCTTTCGCGCCTTCGCCGAGAAGCGCGACCCGGTCTGGAAGGGCCGCTGAGCGGGCGGCGCTCCGGGCGCTCTGGCGCATCCGCATCCGCCGCGCTATGCAACCGCCGGATGGAGAGGATGGACCCATGAAGACACGCGTCACCTGGCTCGAGGACAGGACCTTCGTCGGCCGGACGCCGAGCGGCCATCAGGTCGTGCTCGGCACCGCCCATGGCGACAATCCCAAGCCGGGGCCGAGCGCGATGGAGCTGGTGCTGATCGGCACCGGCGCCTGCTCGGCCTGGGACGTGGTCAATATCCTCGAGAAGGGGCGGGAGAAGGTCGAGGATTGCGTGATCGAGCTCGACGCCGACCGCGCCGAAACCGAGCCGAAGGTCTTCACCCGCATCCACCTGCATTTCGTCGTGCGCGGCCGCGGCCTTTCCGAAGCGAAGGTCCGGCGCGCCATCGAGCTTTCGGTGGACAAGTACTGCTCCGCCTCGGCGATGCTGGCCAAGACCGCGGCCATCACCCATGATTTCGAGGTCGTGGACACGGCGCCGGTGCCGGCGGAGTGACCGCGCCTACTCGTCGATGAAGGCGCGCACCGCGGCGGTGTATTCCTCGGGCGCCTGCAGCATCGCGAAATGGCTGACCTCGGGCAGGATCACCAACTCGGCCCCGGGGATCGTCGCCGCCATGTGATCGGTATGGGCGCGGGTGATCGCCTCGTCATGGTCGCCGAGCACCACGGCGACCGGCGTGGTGATCCCGCCGAGCGCGGCGTCCGACCAGTCCGGCTGGCTCGCCCACATCTGCGCGATCTGGCCGACGAAGGCCTCGTACTGGTCCGGCGTGGGCGAAAGCCGCGCGTAATCCGCGCCCATGCGCTCGACATAGGCGGCGAAGGTCGGGTTGGTCTCGACCGCAGGATCCACGCCGTCGGTCGTGACATTGGCGGCTTGGGCAAAGAGCCGGTCCAGCCGTTCCGGATGGGTGAGCGCAATGTCGATCCCGATGATGCCGCCATCCGACCAGCCGACGAGATCGACCTTGTCGACGCCGAGGAAGTCGAGCAGGACGAGGTAGTCCGAGGCCATCAGATCGTAGCCGAAGGGCTGCTCGCTTCGCGTCGAGCGGCCGTGCCCACGGCTGTCCGCGACGATCACCATGTGGTCCGTCATCAGGTCCGCGACCTGGTTCGCCCAGATTTCGGCATGGCCCAGCCCGCCATGAATCAGCAGCACCGGATCGCCTTCGCCATAGACCGCGTAATACATCTCGATGTCGTTCACCGGGGCCATGCCCGACCGTGCCGCGGCGGGCATCGCCGGCGGCTCCGGCAGCTCAAGCCAGCGCTCGGCGGCGGATGCCGCCCCCGCGGCTGCGAGCAGGATTGCGGATGTGGCGAAATGGCGCATGACGGCCCTCCCCGGTGAAAACCTGAGCCTACGGCCGGGTCCCTTTAGCGGCAAGCCTGAGGCGGCTGTCGCCGGGGTAATGGCGTCTGGAACGCTGAGTTCTTGATGCGACCGTTCCGCCAAAAGACGAGGCCAAGTCCAGGCGGGACAGCAGAGTGGGGCGCGACCGCAACGCCAACGGACAGAGTTGCGTTGTCGATCGCGACTGGCCTGCAGTTATTCGAGCCGCGCCGGAAAGCCCGCTGCGCGCAGGTCGGTCCCCAGCCTGTCCTCCAGAAGCTTCACGATCTGCGTCGATTGCGCCGATCCGCCGTAGGCGGCGCGGCCGGCCTCGAAGGTCGCCGCCACGCGGGTGGCGAGGTCGAGCGGCACGCCGAATTCCTTGCCGAAACCCAGCGCGAAACCGAGATCCTTGAGTGCGAGATCCATGGTGAAGGCGATGTCGTAGCTGCCGCTCAGGATCAGCTGGCCCTCGGTCTCGTGCACGAAGCTCGTGCCCGAGGAGGCCGCGATCGCCGCCCAGGCCTGCCCGAGGTCGAGCCCGGCGCGTTTCGCCAGCATCAGCGCCTCGCCGTCGGCCACCAGATGGATGAAGGCGAGCATGTTGGTGATGACCTTGATCACCGCCGCCGACCCCAATGGCCCCATGTGGAAGAGCTGCCCGCCCATGGCCCTGAGGGCCGCCTCGTGCCGTGCGAAGAGGTCCTCGTCGCCGCCGGCGAGCACGGTGATCTCGCCACGAGACGCCAGATGCACGCCCCCGGTCACCGGCGCTTCCAGGGTCCCGATGCCCCGCGCCGCCGCGAGGGCCGCCAGCCGCAGGATGTCGTCCCGGCCCAGGGTGGAACATTCGATCCAGGTCGTGCCGGGCGCCGCACCCTCGAGGATGCCCGCCAGCACCGCCTCCGAGGCGGCAGGCGAGGGCAGGCAGGTGAAGATCCCGTCGCGTCCCCGCGCCGCCGCCGCCGGATCCGCCGCCCAGGTCGCGCCCAGGGCCAGCAGCCGTTCCGCCAGCGCCGGGTCGCGGTCATGCACCGCCAGATCGAAGCCCTTCGCGATAAGCCGCGCCGCCAGATGCCCGCCGAGGTTTCCCAGGCCGACGAAGCCGTAGCGCGGCCGCTCCATCAGAAATGGATGCGGAAGGCGGCGCGGATCGCCCTGTCGGTGGCGGCGTCGACCAGCGGCTCCGCCGAGGCGAGGATGCGCTCCTTGCGTGCCCGGGCGCGCGCGATCAGGTCGGGCTTGCCCACCTCGGCCCATTCCTTGGGGCTGAGCCGGTCCGCCACCGCCGGATAGACGTAGTCGGTCTGCATCAGCGCCAGCGTCTGCGCATTGCCCAGGTAGTGCCCCGCGCCCCCGAGGCAGACCTCGCGCATGGCGTCGAGGCTCACGTCGTCCTCTTCCACCGCGATGCCGCGCACGCAGCGCAGCACCTGCCCGAGAAGATCGTCCCCCAGCACCAGCGATTCGAAGCAGAAGCCGAGCAGCGAGGCATGCATCCCGGCGGCCTCGTAGACCATGTTGAGCCCGGAGAGCCCGGCCAGCACGTTGGAGATCGCCTGTTCCCAGCCCGCCTGCATGTCGGGGAGCTTGGCGTCGGCGATCCCCGCCGCCGCCCCGCCGGGCAGGCCGTAGAAATGATGCATCTGCGCGCAGCCGGCCGTCAACAGCGCCTGCTCGCCCGAGCCGCCGGACATCGCGCCCGAGCGCAGATCCGAGACGAAGGGCCAGGTCCCGAAGATCGCCGGATGGCCCGGCGCGATGGCGTTCACATAGACCACGCCCGCCAGGCATTCCGCCACCGCCTGCACGATGGCGCTGGCGATCGAGGCCGGCGCCGTCGCGCCCGCCTGTCCCGCCGAGAGCAGCAAGACCGGCATGCCGCCGCGCACGCAGGCCTCCATGGTGATGCAGCTCTCCTCCGCGAAGGTCATAGGCGGCACCACGAAGCAGTTGGAGTTCGAGACGAACGGCCGCGCCCGCCATTCCGCCTCGCCGCCCGCGATCATGTGAAGGAGCTCGAAGCATCCCGCCACGTGGGAGGGGTCCGAGAAGCTCGTGCCCACATGCTTGGTCGTGCCGGCGCAGGAGGCATAGAGCGTGTTGACGTCCATCTCGAAATTGTCGGGGATGTCCCGGCAGACCATGGCGCGCTGGAAGAAATGCAGGTTGTCGAGCGCGTGGGTGATGCGCGCCGCGTCATGCAGATCCCGCGCCGTCGAATCGCGATAGGTCTGCGACTCCACGTCGACCACATGCACCGCCGCACCGGCGGTACCGAAATGCACGCGCTGGCCCGAGAGCAGCAGGTCGTGGCGCGGGTCGCGGCCGAAGAGGGTGATGTCGCGCGCGGCCTTGGCCAGCATGTCCTCGGCCAGGGCCTTGGGGAAGCGGATGCGCCCGTCCTCGCCCTGCACCGCTCCCGCGCCGGTCAGGATCGCCACGCCGGAGGCGGGCGCGTTGCCGAGACCGATCGATTCCAGCGCCTCGAGCGCGGCGGCGTGGATGCGGGCCATGCCCGCCTCGCTCAGGGGCCGGTACTGGCCGCCGCTCATGCCCGCGCGCACCGGGCGCAGGTTCTCCGCCAAGGGCGCGGCCCGCACCGCCTGCCGCGCCGCCCGGCCGCCGCTCCGCCGCCCCTGGGTCTCCATCGTCGTCATCGTCTGAACCCTACATGCGCATCCGCGCCGCCGCCGGATCGTAGAGCGGCCGCAGCGATGCCTCCGCCGGGACGCGCCGGCCCGCGATCTCGATCTCGTAGGTCGAGGCCAGCACCTCCTTCGCGGTCTCGCCGGGGCAGGGCACGTAGCCGAGCCCGATGGCCGCGCCGAGGTGATGGCCGTAATTGCCCGAGGTCACGATGCCGATGATGCGCCCGTCGCGCACGATCGCCTCGTTGTGGAAGAGCATGGCTTCCGGGTCGCGCAGCCGGAACTGCACCAGCCGCCGCTCCAGCCCCGCCTCGCGTTTGGCCAGCACCGCCTCGCGCCCGATGAAGGCGCCTTTCTCCGGCCGGACCGCGAAGCCGAGCCCCGCCTCCAGCACATGGTCCTCGTCGGTGATGTCATGGCCAAAATGCCGGAACGCCTTCTCGATGCGGCAGCTATCCATGGCATGGAGCCCGCAGAAGACCAGCCCGCGCTCCGCCCCCGCCGCCTCCAGCGTCTCGAAGACATGGGCCGCCTGGTCGGCGGGCACGTAGATCTCCCAGCCGAGCTCGCCCACGTAGCTGACCCGATGCGCCCGCGCGAGGCCGAGCCCGATCTCGATCTCCCGCGCCGTGCCGAAGGGGAAGGCTGCGTTGGAGAAATCGTCGGGGCTCACCGCGCCCATCAGTTCGCGCGCCTCGGGCCCCATGACGCAGAAGACCGCCTCGGCCGCGCTCACCTCGGTGATCACCGCGAAATCCTCGCCGAGATGGCGTTTCAGCCAGGCGAGGTCGCGGCGCAGCGTCGCCGCCGGCACCACCAGCAGGAACGCCGTCTCGCCGAGCCGCGTCACCGTCAGGTCGCTCTCGATCCCCCCGCGCGCGTTCAGCATCTGGGTATAGACGATCCGGCCCGCCTCCACGTCCACGTCGTTGGCGCAGAGTTGCTGCAGGAAAGCGCAGGCATCGCGCCCTTCCACGCGGATCTTGCCGAAGGAGGACATGTCGATCAGCCCGACACCTGTGCGCAGCGCGAGATGCTCGGCGCGCTGGTTTTGAAACCAGTTCTGCCGCCCCCAGTCGTAGTGGTATTCCCGCGCCTCGCCCGGGGCGGCGAACCAGTTCGCGCGTTCCCAGCCCGCCACCTCGCCGAAGACCGCGCCGCGCCGTTCGAGTGCCTCGTGCACCGGCGAGCGCCGAACGCCCCGGGCCGTGGCCATCTGCCGGTAGGGGAAGTGATCGGCGTAGAGCAGGCCGAGGGTCTCGGTCACTCGCTCGCGCAGGTAGCGCCGGTTGCGCTGGAAGGGCTGGGCCCGGCGGATGTCGACCTCCCAGAGGTCGAAGGGCGGTTCTCCTTCCGCGATCCATTCGGCGAGCGCGTAGCCAGCGCCACCCGAGGAGACGATGCCGATGGAGTTGTAGCCCGCCGCCACCCAGTAGCCGCCGAGTTCCGGCGCCTCGCCGAGATAGTAGCGGTCGTCAGGGGTGAAGCTCTCCGGCCCGTTGAAGAAGGTCTGGATGCCGGCTTCGCCCAGGAGCGGCACGCGGGCCACCGCCTTCTCGAGGATCGGCGCGAAATGGTCGAGATCCTCGGCGAGCTGGTCGAAGGCGAAATCATCGGGGATGCCGCCCATGCCCCAGGGCTTGGCCACCGGTTCGAAGGCGCCGAGCAGGAGCTTGCCCGCGTCCTCCTTGTAATAGGCGCATTCGTCCGGCACCCGCAGCACCGGCAGCCGCCCGAGCCCGGCGATCGGCTCGGTCACCACGTAGAAATGCTCGCAAGCGTGGAGCGGCAGGGTCACGCCGGACGCCGCCGCCAGGCCCCGCGCCCACATGCCGCCGCAGTTCACCACCACATCCGCCGCGATCCGGCCGCTCTCCTCGCCGCGCCGCCAGGCGATGCCCGTCACGCGTCCACCCGCCTGCAGGACCTCGGTCACCACGACGCCCTCGTGGATTTGCACCCCGTGCTGGCGTGCGCCCCGCGCCAGCGCCATGGCGATATTGGCCGGGTCGCATTGCCCGTCGCCGGGCAGATGCACAGCCGCCACCACGTCCGCCACGTCGAGATGCGGATAGAGCTCCGCCGCCTCCGCCGGGCCGATTTCGTGGACCTCGATGTCGAAGGCCCGCGCCAGCGAGGCCTGGCGCAGGATCTCCTCGCGCCGCGCCTCCGTCAGCGCCACGGTGATCGAGCCGCATTGGCGGAGCCCGGTGGCGATGCCGGTCTCGGCTTCCAGCCGCCCGTAGAGATCGGCGGAATATTTCGCCAGCCGCGTCATGTTCTGGCTGGCGCGGAGCTGCCCGATCAGCCCGGCCGCATGCCAGGTCGTGCCGCAGGTCAGCTGCTTGCGCTCGAGCAGCACCACGTCCTTCCAGCCGAGCTTGGCCAGGTGATAGGCGACCGAGCAGCCCGAGACGCCGCCGCCGATCACTACCGCCCGCGCGGCGCCGGGGATCTCGCTCATGCCGGGTCTCCGCCGATCTCGTAGCCGCCCGACGCGAGGCGGGCGGCGATGGCCGCGATATGCGCCGGCCCCGTCTCGCAGCAGCCGCCGACGAGGCTCGCGCCGCCCGCGACCCAACCCATCGCGTGATCGGCATAGGCCCCCGGGCCCAGGTCCACGCGTGCGGCGAGGCTTTCCACCGTGCTCCCCACCGCATGGCCGGTTTCGAAGGGCGCGAAGGCATTGGCGTAGCCGCCGAAAGGCCGGCCGGTGGCCTTCAGCGCCGGCATCGCCGCCCCGACCGCCTCGGGCGAGGAGCAGTTGACCAAGAGCGCGCCAACCGGCAGCGACCCGAGCGCCGCGGCCGCCGCCGCGATGCTCTCGCCGCTGCGCAGGAGCCCGGCGCCGTGTTCCGCCACCGTCCAGGACACCCAGACCGGCTTGGCCGAGGCCGCTGCGGCGCAGGCGGCACCGAGCGCCTCACCCGAAGCGGCCATTGTCTCGCAGAGGAAGAGATCCACATGCGGCGCCTGCCGGGCCACCACTTCGGCATAGACCGGCTCGGCCTCTTCCGCCGTGCGGGCGATCTCCGGCCGGTAGGACCATTCGAGCGGTGGCAGGCATCCGGCGATGCGCACGCCGGCGCCTGCCGCCCCGGCCCGGTCGCGGGCGCGCAGCGCCAGGTCGCAGGCCGCGCGCTGCAGCTTCGCGAAATCCGCCGGGTCGCCGAATTTCCTGAGCCGCGTCGGCTCGGCGGAATAGGCGTTGATGGTGATGACCTGCGCGCCGGCGCGGATGTAGTCGAGATGCAGGTCCTCCACCGCCTGCGGCGCGTCCAGCATCACCTGCGCCGACCAGAGCGGCGCCGGCGCGGCCCCCGTGCGCCGGATGAGTTCCTGCCCCATGCCCCCGTCGAGGAGGACGATCCGCCGGCTCCTGCTCATGGCGTTGTGTCCCGCGCGGGGGTCTCTCCGCCGTCCGCGCGCAGCGCCGCCGCGGCCGCAACGTGCCGGCTGCCGGGGCACGGCCTGCGCCTGCCTGGGCTGGTGCACGCGCAAGACGCGGCCCGTTCGGAAAAGGGCCATACGCCGCCGCTGGTTGCAGTGCTGCGTGCGCCTGCCGGGGGGCAGGCAGGCGCAGGCCGTGCTTGCGCACGGCCGGAAGGAATTTGCCCGGTGCGTTCCGTCCCGGTTCGCAGCGAGCCTCTCGGGGCGGCATGATGGCGCCGGCCCGTGACCTCGGCCGTCGTCGACCTGACCACGGCGCTCATGCCCGGAGCCGCCTGTTCTCCGGATCCCAGAGCGCGGCCTCCGCCTGAACTTCCGCCGGGAAGCGCTCGCCGTAGATTTCGACCTCCACCCGCGTCCCCGGGGTCGCGAGATCGCTGCGCAGCATGCCGAGCGCGATCGAGCGGTCGACCCGATGGCCCCAGCCGCCCGAGGTGGTCTCGCCCACCACCGTGCCATCGTGCCAGAGCGTCGACATGTAGGGCGCGTCGCAATCCCCCGTCGCCACGGCCAGAGTCACGAAGCGCTTGGCCGGGCCGTCGCGCTGCTCGCGCTCGAGCGCCGCCTTGCCGCGGAACGCGGGCTTCGCCCAGTCGACGAAGCGATCGAGCCCGCCCTGCAGCACCGTGTAGTCGGTGGAGAGGTCGCCCTTCCAGGCGCGGTAGCCCTTCTCCAGCCGCAGGCTGTTCAGCGCGAACATCCCGAAGGGCCTCAACCCGTGCCCAGCACCGGACGCCATCACCGCATCGAAGATCGCGGGCGTGTCCGCCACGCGCGAATGGATCTCCCAGCCGAGCTCGCCGGCGAAGGACACCCGCGCCAGGAGGCAGGGCCGCCCGGCGATCTTCGCCGCCTTATGGCTCAGCCATGGCGCTGCGAGATCGGCCTCCGTGACCGCCGCGAGGATCGCCCGGCTCGCCGGTCCGGTGAGGATCTGGCAGGACCAGCCGTCGGTCACGTCGCGGAGTGTGAAGCCCGCGCCTTCCGGCCGGTGCCGCGCGAGCCATTCGAAGTCATGGGACTGCGCCACCGCGGCGGTGATCAGCAGGAAATCCTCCTCGCCCAGCGCCAGCACCGACATCTCGGTGACGATCCGCCCGCCCTCGTCGGCGAAATAGCCGAGCCCCATGCGCCCCGGCTTCGGCACCCGCCCGGTGATCTGCGCGTCGAGCCAGGCGCGCGCGCCGGGCCCCTCCAGGCGGAAGCGCGAGAAGCCCGGCAGGTCGAGGATGCCGGCCGCGTCCCGCACCGCGCGGCATTCCTCCCGGACCCGGGCGAACCACGGGCCTTCGCGACCCCAGGTCTGGGTCGCCGCCTCCGAGACGTCGTCACCGGGCCTGGCGAACCAGTTCGCCCGTTCCCAGCCGTTCGCCGCCCCGAACTGCGCGCCGAGCGCGGCGATGCGGTCGTGCACGGCCGAGAGCTTCTTCCCCCGCCCGGCTGGCCAGGCGTGATGCGGGAAATGCATCGCGTATTCATGGCCGTAGACTTCGCGCGCCTTGGCGAGGCAGTAGTCCGGATCCTCGAAGCCGGTGAAGCGCCGGGGATCGCAGGACCACATGTCCCATTCCGTCTCGCCTTCGGTCACCCATTCCGCCAGCACCTTGCCGGCCCCGCCCGCCTGGCAGATGCCGAAGGTGAAGACGCAGGCCTCATAGGCCCCCGGCACCCCCGGCATCGGGCCGATCAGCGGATTGCCGTCGGGCGTATAGGGGATCGGCCCGTTGATGACCTTGGTCAGGCCGGCGGTGCCGAGCACCGGCACCCGGGCGATGGCGTCCTCGATGTACCATTCCAGCCGGTCGAGATCGTCCGCGAAGAGCTGGAAGGAGAAATCCTCGGGCATCGGATCATCCGGCGTCACCCAATGCGCCCGGCAGTCCCGCTCGTAGGGGCCGAGGTTCATGCCGCCCTTTTCCTGGCGCAGGTAGTAGGAGGAATCGACGTCGCGCAGCAGCGGCAGCTTGGCGCCCGCCTCGCGCGACCAGGACACCACCTCCGGCATCTCGTCGAAGAGCATGTACTGGTGGCTCATCACCACCATCGGCAGCTCGCGCCCGAACCACTTCCCCACCTCGCGCGCGCGATAGCCTGCCGCGTTGACCACGATCTCGCAGGCGATCTCGCCCTTGGGCGTCGTCACCACCCAGCCGTCGCCCTGCCGCCGCACGCCGGTCGCCGGGCAGAAGCGGTGGATCCGCGCGCCCATCGTCCGCGCCCCCTTGGCCAGCGCCTGGGTCAGCTGCGCGGGATCGATGTCGCCGTCGTAGGGGTCAAAGAGCGCGCCGGCGAGATCATGCGTCTCCAGGAAGGGATAGCGCGACCGGATCTCGTTGGCACCAAGGACCTCCAGATCCATGCCCTGATAGCGCCCCATCCCCACCACGCGGCGGAACTCGCGCATCCGCTCGGCGGAATGTCCCAGCCGCACCGAGCCGGTCACATGGTAGTTCATCGGGTAGTCGACCTCGCCGGCGAGCCGGCGGTAGAGATCGGCCGAATAGCGCTGCATGTTCATGATCGACCAAGAGGCCGAGAAGGTCGGTACGTTGCCCGCCGCATGCCAGGTCGAGCCCGCCGTCAGCTCGTTCTGCTCGAGCAGGACGCAATCGCTCCAGCCTGCCTTCGCGAGATGGTAGAGCGCCGAAACGCCCACCGCGCCGCCGCCGATGACCACGACACGGGCCTGTGCATCGATGTCGGACAAAGCGGCCTCCCTGGACGATTTTGCGAGTATGCGCAGCCGTTCCGCGCGGTTTCAATCCGTGATCGGCGACGCGAGAAACCGGTCGATCCAGCGGTCGCAGATCGCCCGGCCCTCGTCCGGCGCGAAGGGCGTTTCGGCGAGGCACCATTCCACCCAGAGCCCGTCGAGCAGCGCGCTCAGTTCCGTCGCCCGGCCGGCCAGATGTGGTATTTCCCCCGGCTCCCCGCGCGCGTCCGCCATCAGGTCGCGCAGCGCGGCCTGGAAGGCGCCGTTGCTGCGCTCATGCGCCGCGCGGACGGCCTCGGATTCGAAGGCCATCGCCCAGAAGACGATCCAAGCGCGGAGCACGCCGCGGTCGAGGATCTCCGGCCCGAAATAGGCGGCAATGAAGCCGCGCAGCCGCGCCACCGGATCGCCGTCCCCGGCCGCCTCGAGCAGCATCGCGAGCTGGCGCTCGGCCAGGGTCTCGTAGGCGGCCGCGACCAGGTCGTCCTTGCTGGGGAAGTAATGGTTGATCAGCCCGATGGAGATCCCCGCCTCGGCGCCGATCCGTCGCGCCGAGAGCCCGTCGCGGCCCTCGCGCCGCAGGCAGCGCAGCGTCGCCTCGATCAGCGCTGCGCGCCGAGCGTCGGGTTGCAGGCGGTCGAAGTCGCGGCGTTTGTCGGGGCGGGCCACGGGGGGTTGAATTCCTTGTTGAACGACTGTACAATAGATAACGGAAACGGCGGCGTGATGCAACGCCGGAAAATGCAACCTCCCGAACATGAGGCAGACCATGCGGTATTCGACTTTCACGGACCGGATCGGCGGCGAGGGTGCGGAGGCCTGGGCCATCCATTCCGAGGCCCTGGCCGCGGCCGGCCGTGGCGAGGATGCGATCGTGCTCAGCATCGGCGACCCGGATTTCGCCACGCCCGAGCCGATCGTGCGCCGTGCCGTCGCCGCGCTGGAATCCGGCGACACCCACTATGCCGAGGTCGCCGGGCGCATGGACCTGCGCGCCGCCATCGCCGCGCGCCACGCCGTGCGCACCGAGTCGCCCTGCGCTGCGGAGAATGTCATGGTCCTCGCCGGAGCGCAGAACGCGCTCTTCGCCGCAAGCCTCTGCCTGCTCGACGCCGGCGACGCCGTCGTCGCGCTCGATCCGATGTATGTCACTTACGAGGCGACGATCCGCGCCTCGGGTGCCGACCTCGTCCGCGTGCCCCAGGCCGCCGCCGCCGGCTTCCGGCCGGACCCGGCCGTCATCGAGGCGGCGATCACCCCGCGCACCCGCGCGATCCTGCTCACCAATCCCAACAATCCCACCGGGGTCGTGCTGAACGGGACCGAGCTCGCCGCCATCGCCGAGATCGCCCGTCGCCACGACCTCTGGGTGATCGCCGACGAGGTCTATGCCGATCTCGTCTACGGACCCCGCCACGCCTCGATCGCCGGCCTGCCCGGAATGGCCGAGCGCACCGTCACCATCGGCAGCTTGTCGAAATCCCATGCCATGACCGGCTGGCGCATCGGCTGGGCCATCGGTCCCGAGGCGCTGATCGCGCATTTCGCCCGGCTCGGGCTCGCCATGCTCTACGGCCTGCCCGGATTCTGCCAGCAGGCGGCGCTGACCGCGCTCGAGATCGAGGAAGAGACCACCGAGGCCATGCGCCGGGTCTACCGTCGCCGCCGCGACCTGGCCTGCGACCGGCTCGCCGCGGCGCGGGGCCTGCGGCTGCTGCTGCCCGAGGCGGGCATGTTCGTCATGGCCGACGTGCGCGAAACCGGGCTTTCAAGCGGGGAATTCGCGGTCCGGCTCTTCCGCGAGACCGGGGTCTCGGTCCTCGACGGTGCGGCCTTCGGCGAGAGCGCAAGGGGCTGGGTGCGGCTTTCCTTCACCATCGAGGATGCGCGCCTGGCGGAGGCCTGCGAGCGCGTCGCGCGCTTCACGCGCTCCCTGGCGGCGAGAGCGGCCTGAGGGCGGTCGGCGAGTCTCTCGCCGACCTGATCGCCGCTTCGCGCCTCGCCGGCAGTGCCGGCCCCGCCCTCCATGGAGATCACCGCCTGACCCCTGACCGTCGCGTGCGGACGGGTTAACCGAACCTTGCGAAACCGGCGCATGGAGCGTGCATGAATGGTGCATAGCTTGTGCATGGCGCATGCATGGTCGATTCGCTCCGCCGGCGGTGGCGGGAGCCTTGCCGGGAGCGGCGAAAAGCCCGACACTCGCCCGCGCCCGGATCCGGCGTTCGAGAGGGATACGAACCTTGGACCAGAGCCGACCCAGGCCATCCGGCGCTTGCGGCTCCTGATCCCGTCGGCCAAGGTCTGGGATGGATATTCTTGCGTGAACCCCGTGCGTTACTTGGTCATCCTACTGCTCGCCGGCACCCTCTCCAGCTGCGACCGTCCGGTCAATCCCGATGCGCTGACCGTGACTCTCGAGCCGACCGAGGAGCCCGAGGCATTCTATCGCGAGGGCCTCGGCCGGCGCACCACCACCGATGCCCCCGGTCTTTGGGCCGTCGTGAGCCAGCTCCCCCGCGCCGAAAGCGCCGTCATCCGAAACGCCCGAAGTGGTGCCGAAGTCACCGTAGCCCTCTTCGCCGCGCGTCGCTCGGTCGGGGGATCGGATATCGAGATCTCGGCGGAAGCCGCCGATGCGCTCGGCATCGGCGAGGAGCCTGCTTCGGTCTCCGTGACCGCTGTCCGCGTCGAGCCCAATCTCGTCGTTCCCAAGGATGTTTTTTGACAGGCGGATGCGCTTGCCCTATCGCTGAGGCAGGTATCGAGGGGTGCTCCGAGGCAGGAGAACGCGTATGTTTCTGAAATCCGGCGCGATTGCACTCGCGCTGATTCTGCTGATCGCCCCGTTGCCGGCCGCCGCATTCGAGACCAAGGCCAGGGCGGCCATCGTCATCGACCACGCCACGGGATTGGTGCTGTTCTCCAAGGACGCCGACCGGCCGATGGCGCCCGCGTCGATGTCCAAGCTCATGACGCTCTTCATGCTCTTCGAGGCGATCCGAGACGGCCGCGTCACCACCGAAACCGAATTCGGCGTCAGCGCGCGGGCGCAGGCGATGGGCGGCTCGCGGATGTTCGTGGAGGCAGGCACCATGGTGCCCGTCGAGGCCTTGATCCAGGGCATCATCGTGCAATCGGGCAACGATGCCTGCGTCGTCGTGGCCGAGGGGCTCGCCGGCAGCGAGGACGCCTTCGCCGAGGCAATGACCCGCCGCGCGCACGAGCTCGGCCTGACGAACACCACGCTCAAGAACGCTTCCGGCTGGCCCGATCCGGGCCATCTGATGAGCGTGCGGGATCTGGCCCTGCTCTCGGCTCACATCATCGACGAGTTCCCGGAGTTCTACTCCTATTTCAACGAGACCGAATTCACCTGGAACGGCATCACCCAGCCGAACCGGAACCCGCTCCTGAAGCTCAATATCGGCGCGGACGGCCTCAAGACAGGGCACACCGCCGAGGCCGGATACGGTCTCGTCGGTTCGGCTGTCCAGGACGGGCAGCGGATCATCTTCGTCGCCAGCGGTCTTTCCAGCGAGGCCGAGCGCCGCTCCGAGACCGAGGCGCTGGTCAAATGGGCGTTCGGCGCCTTCGACAAGGTCAAGTTCTTCGACAAGGACGCGGTGGTGGCCGATGCGGACGTCTGGATCGGCGAGCAGCCGACGGTGCCGCTCGTCGCGCCGCAGATGCTGCAGATGCTGGTCCCGCGCGAGTCGCGCGATGCCGTTGCCGCGAGCATCGTCTATCAGGGCCCGATCGAAGCGCCGATCGCCGCCGGCCAGGTTCTCGGCGCGCTGGTGGTCGAGGTCCCCGACCAGGACACGGCCCGCTTCGACCTCGTGGCCGGGCGGGACGTCGCCCGCGGCGGTCTCGTGACCCGCATCGGCGCAGCCACCCGCCTCGCGCGCGACCGCGCGGTGCAGATGCTGCCCGCACGCGACTGATCGCGCGCGGTGGCGGGGCGCCTCATCACCTTCGAGGGAATCGACGGTTCGGGAAAGTCCACCCAGCTGCGTGCGCTCGGCGCGCATATGCGTGAACGGGGCCTCGAAGTCGTCGAGACGCGCGAGCCCGGGGGGGCGCCGGGCGCCGAGACGATCCGGCGGCTGCTCGTCGAGGGGGAGCCCGGCCGCTGGTCGCCCGAGACCGAGGTCCTGCTCTTCACCGCGGCCCGGCGGGATCATCTCGAGCGGACCATCACTCCGGCGCTCGACCGCGGCGCGACGGTGATCTGCGACCGCTTCGCCGATTCCACGCGGGTCTATCAGGGCGCCGTCCGCGGCGATCTGCGCGCCATGGTGGACGCGCTCCATCGCATCGCGATCGGCCTAGAGCCGGATCTGACGCTGATCCTCGACATCGACCCCGAGGTCGCGCGACGTCGCGGTGCCGAGCGGGGCAGCGTGGAGGATCGCTTCGAGCGCTTCGGAGCCGAGTTCCAGCACCGCCTTCGCGACGGATTCCTGGCGCTGGCGCGGGAGTTTCCCGAGCGCTGCCGCATCGTGCCGGCCGACGGCCCGCCCGAGGCTGTCGCCGAACGCATCCGCAGCCTGGCGGATGCGCCATGACCATCGAGCCGGACGTCGAGGAACCCGACCGCCGTCCCGGCGCGCCGCATCCGCGCGAGACCTCGGTTCTCTTCGGGCAGGGGCCTGCCGAACGGGGCTTCCTCGATGCGCTGGCGTCAGGGCGACTGTCCCATGGATGGCTGATCACCGGGCCGGAGGGCGTCGGCAAGGCGACCCTCGCCTGGCGCATCGCACGCCATCTGCTCGCCGGTGGACAGGGCGACAGCCTCGAGATGGCGCCCTCGGAGCGCGTGTTCCGGCAGGTGGCACAGCTCTCGGCGCCGCAGCTCCTGCTCTGCCGGCGCCCGTGGGACGACAAGACGAAGCGTCTCCGGACCGCGATCACCGTCGACGAGATCCGTGCCCTGAAATCCTTCTTCCAGATGTCGGCGCCGGATGGCGGCTGGCGGGTCGCCATCGTCGATGCGGCGGACGACCTGACGGTTTCGGCCGCGAATGCGCTCCTGAAGATTCTGGAGGAGCCGCCCGCGCGCGCGGCGCTGCTGCTGGTCAGCAATCAGCCGACACGGCTTCTGCCGACGATCCGCTCGCGCTGTCGCCAGTTGCGCTGCCTGCCGCTGGCGCCGGAGGCGCTGGCGGCAGCGCTCCAGGCGGCGGGACATCCGGTTTCGGACGCGGAGCTCCCGGTGCTCGCCGTGCTCTCGGGCGGATCGCCCGGCGCGGCGCTCGACCTTGCCGCGGCGGGCGGCGTGGCGCTCTATGACGACATCCTGCAACTGATCCGGACGGCGCCGCCGCTCGACCGGCGCCGGCTGGTCGCGCTGGCGGATGCCTGCTCTGGACGCGATTCGGGGGCGCGTTTCGCGCTCACGCTCGATCTTCTCCGGCTGGCCGTTTCGCGGCTCGCGCTCGCGGCCGCCGGATCCGCAATCGACCCGGTTTCCGAAGCGGAAGCCGCGCTCAGGGAGCGTCTGGGGCAGCATCCGGAACAGGCGAAGATCTGGGCCGAACTGGAGCCCGATCTCCTCGGCCGCGCCGAGCGCTCGCGCGCGCTGAACCTTGACCCCGGGCAGGTCATCCTCGATACGTTCCTGCGGATCGATGCGGCCGCCGAAAGGGCGCTTCTCCCCGCCGCCTGACCGTCTGCGCCCGCTCGAGTATCCCGATGTCCTCGCCCGCCCTCGTCGATAGCCATTGCCACCTCGATTTTCCCGATTTCGCCGACGAGATCGATGCGGTGGTCGCGCGCGCCCGCGCCGCCGGCGTGGCCCGCATGGTCACGATCTGCACCCGGCTGCGCGAGGAGCCCCGCGTGCGCGCGATCGCCGAGGCGCATGAAGGCCTCTTCTACGCGGCCGGGACCCATCCGATGCATGCCGCCGAAGAGCCGCTCGCCACGGTCGGCGAGCTGGTGGCGCTCGCCGAGCATCCGCGGTTCGTCGGCATCGGCGAGACCGGGCTCGACTACCATTACACCGCCGAGAGCGCGTCGGTTCAGCAGGACAGCCTCCTGGTCCACATCGAGGCCGCGCGCCGGACGGGCCTGCCGCTGATCATCCATGCCCGCGATGCCGATGCGGACATCGGCCGGATCCTTGAGCACGAGCATCGCGCCGGCGGCTTTTCCTGCGTGATGCATTGCTTCACCTCGGGCCGTGCGCTGGCCGAGACGGCATTGTCGCTCGGCTTCTATCTTTCGATCTCCGGAATCGCGACCTTCAGGAGCGCGGGGGACCTGCGTGCGATCTTCGCCGATGCGCCGCTCGATCGCATCCTCGTGGAGACCGACAGCCCCTATCTCGCGCCGCAGCCGCATCGCGGCAAGCGCAACGAGCCGGCCTTCGTGGCCGACACCGCGCGTTTCGCCGCCGCGATCTGGGACCTGGAGCCGGAGGATTTCGCCGCCCGGACCAGTGCGAACTTCGACCGGCTCTTCGCCAGGGCCGCGGCCTGATGGCGCGCCTGCGCGCGACGATCCTCGGCTGCGGCTCGTCGGGCGGGGTGCCGCGGATCGGCGGCGAATGGGGCGCCTGCGACCCGCTCGATCCCCGCAACACCCGACGCCGGTGCTCGCTTCTCGTGGAGCGGCTCGAAAGCGGCCGCGCGACCCGCGTGCTGATCGACACCGCGCCGGACCTCAGGTCACAGCTGCTCGATGCCGGCGTCGGCCATCTCGACGGCGTGGTCTATACCCACGCCCATGCCGATCACGTGCACGGCATCGACGATCTGCGCATGGTGGTGTTCAACCGCGGTTCGCGGCTGCCGGTCTGGGCCGATGCCGAGACGTCGGAGGCGCTGATCTCGCGCTTCGCCTATGTCTTCGTGCAGCCGCCGACCAGCGCCTATCCACCGATCCTCGAGCTCAATGCCATCGACGGCGCATTCGACGTCGAGGGTGCCGCCGGCCCGCTCGGCTTCCGGCCGATCCGAGTCCAGCACGGAAGGATCGAGGCGCTGGGATTCCGGATCGGCGGCCTGGCCTACCTGCCGGACGTGTCGGAGATCCCGCCGCAGTCCTGGGGGGATTTCGAGGGCCTGGAGATCTGGATTCTCGACGCCCTGCGCCGTCGCCCCCATCCGACGCACGCCCATCTCGAGCGCAGCCTGGAGTGGATCGCTCGCGCCGCGCCCCGCCACGCCGTGCTGACCAACATGCACAACGACCTCGACCACAGCATCGTGGACGCCGAGACCCCTGCCAACGTGACGCCGGCCCATGACGGGATGGTCCTGGAGATCGATCTTTGATCTTCGGCATCCTTCACGTCGTGCTGCCGGTCTTCCTCGTCACCGGTGCCGGATATGCGGCGGTGCGCACCGGGGTTTTCGCGCCCAGTGCCGTCGACGGACTGATGGTCTTTACCCAGACCTTCGCGATCCCCTGCCTGCTATTTCGCGCCATCGCCGATCTCGACCTGGGAGCGGTCTTCGACCCGCGGCTGCTGCTCTCCTTCTACACCGGGGCCGTCACGACCTTCGTCCTCGGCATCCTCGGCGCGCGGCGGATCTTCGGGCGGCGGCCGGGCGAGGCCGTTGCCATCGGCTTCTGCGCGCTCTTCTCCAACCTCGTGCTGATCGGCCTGCCGATCATGGAGCGCGCCTATGGCGTCGACGCGCTTGCGCCGAGCTTCGCGATCATCTCGATCCACGCGCCGTTCTGCTATCTGCTCGGCATCACGGTCATGGAATTCGCCCGCGCCGACGGACGCGGCCTCGTCGATACCGGGCGCGCCGTGATCCGCGCCATGTTCCGCAACGCGCTGATGATCGGGCTGGCGCTCGGTTTCGTCGTCAATCTCGGCGGGATCCCGGTGCCCGCGACGCTGCGCGTCGCCGTCGACATGCTGGCCGGGGCGAGCCTGCCGGCCGCGCTCTTCGGCCTCGGCGGCATTCTGACCCGCTACGTGATCCGCGCCTCGCTGGCGGAGGCCGGAATGATCGCCGCCCTGTCGCTCCTAGTGCATCCCGCCATCGCATGGATGCTGGCGCGGCAGGTCTTCGGTCTGCCCGAAGAATTCGTCCGCGCGGCGGTGCTCGCCGCGGCGATGGCGCCGGGAGTCAATACCTACGTCTTCGCCAGCATGTACGGCCGCGCCCAGGCCCAGGCGGCGAGCGCCGTCCTGCTCGCGACCGGACTCTCGATCGTCACCGTGTCCTTCTGGCTGGTGGTCCTGGGCGGCGTGCTCTGACCGGGAAGCGATTCGTCATCTGACGAGCGGGCAGGGGGGTGAGCCGCGGACCGGTGCCCGTTCCGACCTGGCAGACCGATCGCGCTGCATCACTTCAGCTGGCTGTCCTTCGACCCGCGCCTGTTGATCCCGCCCCGCGCGATCGGCCGGGCATCCCGTTGCTGCTGGCAGTCGATGCAGAGCGTCACGCCCGGGATCGCCTGCCTCCGGGCCTCGGGGATCGGTTCCTCGCATTCCGCGCAGTGGGTCCGGCTGGCGCCGGTCGCGCGGCGCCTGGCCTGCATCCGCTTGAGCTCGTCCGCGATCGAGGCCTCGATCTGGTCGTTCACCGCGCCGTCGCGCGCCCAGCCTCCAGCCATGGCATCCCTCCATCGCCGCTTCCCGGGGCGGTGCGGGCTTCGTCAGAAGTCCCGCAGCGCCCGGAGATCCATCGCCTCCAGCAGAGCCGTCTTCTCCTCGACGCTGGCATTGCCGGTCAGGCTGACCATGACCTTGTTGTCGACCACGCCCTGCAGCTCGCCGTCGTTGTCGGCGAACTGGGTGCGCTGGATGCGGATCGGCTTGCCGCTGCCCATGGAGGCGACACCGGTGATCATCGCCGCGATGCTGTTCACCATGGGGGAATTCGCCAGCAGCGTCAGGGTCATTTCCGCGTCGCCCTTGCGATAGGTCGCCGCCGCGGCGGTGCCGCCGCCGAACATGCTCATCGCGAGCCCGCTGCCGTCGGCATCGGCCTCCTCGCGCGTCCAGCCGGCGGGCGCTTCGGGCAGATAGGCCGCGAGGCTTGCCGACTTCATCTGGCCGAGCAGCTTCATCGCATAGTCGAGTTCTTCGCTCGCGATGGTGATGTCGCCTTCCGCATAGGCCGACAGCGCGCTGTCGATGACTTCGGTGAACTCGTCCGCCGCAACCGGCGCGGCGACCGCGCAGAGAAGCGCCGCGCCAGAAAGCAGATGTCTCATCTCGAACCTTTCCTGATCGGAGGTCGGCATCACCGCGTTACGGCGATTCCGCCGAGGGTAGCGTCTTCAGGCGGTCCAGCGCCGCGCTGATTTCGTCGAAGAGTTCCACGCGCTCGCCCGGCGAGAGGAAGGCGCCCAGTTCGATCTCCCGGCCGTTGCCCGTGAGCGTGAGGTACTTCTCCACGGGGGCGTTTTCGATCAGCCGCGGCCGCACCCAGAAGGGGTTGGCGTGCCAGCGCTGCACCGTGCCGTTCGGCTCGATGCGCTCGACCGTCACCAGATCGGGCCAGAGCCGGAATTCCTCGGTGAGCCTGCCGTCCTCGAAGCTGCGCCGGAAGGCCCAGGCGAGCCCCGCGAGTGCCGCGACGAGGAAGGGCAGCATCCCCCAGCCTGCGCCGGTTCCCCCGAGCGGCACCAGCGGCATCACGAGGCCCAGGGCTACCAGCGCCATCACCCAGGTGACGCCGCGCTGGCTCAGCGACCGGTTCGGTCGCAGCGAAAGCGCCAGGAGCGGCGCTTCCACACGGTTCGGAAAACCCCTTGCGGGTGTCGGGATGTGCGATCGGGCCGTCTGTTCGAGCACGGCTCCCCGCCTTCAGTGTGCCGCCGAATGGTCCCACATGTCGGGGGTCGGCAGGGTCTCGAAGGTGTGCTCCGGCGGCGGGTTCGACAGCGTCCATTCCAGGGTCTGGTCGGGCTGCGCGCCCCAATAGGCCGGCTCGGTCACCCGCTGGCCGTAGCGCAGGCTGTAGAAAACGATCCCGAAGAAGAAGACGAAGGACAGGCCGGACAGGAAGGCACCCCAGGACGACACGTAGTTCCAGAGCGCGAACTGCTCGGGATAGTCGATGTAGCGGCGGGGCATGCCCTGCCGGCCGAGGAAGTGCTGCGGGAAGAAGGTCAGGTTCACGCCGACGAACATCATCCAGAAATGCAGCTTGCCCGCCCATTCCGGATAGGCCCGCCCGGTGATCTTCGTGAACCAGTAATAGACGCCGGCGAAGATGCAGAAGACCGCGCCGATGCTCATGACGTAGTGGAAATGCGCCACCACGTAATAGGTGTCGTGATAGGCGCGGTCGAGCGGCGCCTGGCTGAGAACGATGCCGGTCACGCCGCCGACGGTGAAGAGGAACAGGAAACCAACGGCCCAGAGCATCGGCGTCTTGAACTCGATCGAGCCGCCCCACATCGTGGCGATCCAGCTGAAGATCTTGATGCCCGTCGGGACCGCGATCACCATCGTCGCAAGCATGAAGTAGCTCTGCTGCGTCACCGACATGCCGACCGTGTACATGTGATGCGCCCAGACGACGAAGCCGATCGCCCCGATGGCGATCATCGCATAGACCATCGGCAGGTAGCCGAAGATCGGCTTGCGCGAGAAGGTCGAGATCACATGGCTGATGATGCCGAAGCCCGGCACGATGACGATGTAGACCTCAGGATGCCCGAAGAACCACAGGATGTGCTGGTAGAGGACCGGGTCGCCGCCGCCGGAAGCCTCGAAGAAGGTCGTGCCGAAGTTGCGGTCGGTCAGGAGCATGGTGATCGCCCCCGCGAGCACCGGCAGTGCGAGAAGGATCATGAAGGCCGTTACCACGATCGACCAGGCGAACAACGGCACCTTGTGCAGCGTCATGCCCGGCGCGCGCATGTTGAGGAAGGTCGTGATCATGTTGATCGCGCCGAGGATCGAAGACGCGCCGCTCAGGTGCACCGCGAAGATCGCGAGATCCATCGACATGCCCTGCTCGTGAGTCGAGAGCGGCGCATAGAGCACCCAGCCGACGCCGGAACCGCTCAACCCGTTGCCGCCGGGTGCCAGCAGCGAGCAGACCGCCAGCGTCGAGCCCGCCACGAAGAGCCAGTAGCTCAGGTTGTTCATGCGCGGAAAGGCCATGTCCGGCGCGCCGATCATCAGAGGCATGAAATAGTTGCCGAAGCCGCCGAAGAGCGCGGGAATCACCACGAAGAACATCATCAGGATGCCGTGGCCGGTGATCAGCACGTTCCACAGATGCCCGTTCGGCTGGCCGTCGAGCAGCATGTACTGGACGCCCGGCTCCATCAGCTCGAGGCGCATGAACATGGTGAAGGAGACCGAGACCAGTCCCAGGATCGCCGCGGTGACCAGGTAGAGGATGCCGATGTCCTTGTGGTTGGTGGACATGAACCACCGGGTGAAGAACCCCGGCTTGTCGTGGCCGTCGTGGGAATGAACAGCGGCGTCGGCCATGCGTGATCTCCAATGAACCCCCGAGGCCGGCAGAAGACCGGCCAGCATCGCTTTCCTAGTACCGCGTCGTGTGCGAGGTCTCAAGCCCTGCCGCGAGGGCCGGCGGGGCGACCGGCCGCGGGTGAGCCCGGCCCCTTGACCGCCGGCGCGCGCTTGGCCAGAGAGCCGGGATGACGGAGTCCGAGCTCCCCGGGCAGCGCCTGGCGCGCGGTGTGTGTCGCCATCTCGCGGGACGCGGTTTCGCGACACTGACCGAATTCGTGCCCGAGGCGGGCCTCCGCGTCGACGTGGTCGCGCTCGGCCCGAAGGGCGAGATCTGGATCGTCGAATGCAAGTCGAGTCGGATGGATTTCATCTCCGATCGCAAGTGGGCCGGCTACCTGGCCTGGTGCGACCGGTTCTTCTGGGCGGTCGATGCGGATTTCCCCGGCGAGATCCTGCCCGAGGAGACCGGGCTCATCCTGGCCGACGGCTTCGACGGCGAACTCGTCCGCTGGCCGCCGGAGACGCCGCTTGCGGGCGCGCGGCGCAAGGCGCTGGTGCAGCGCTTCGCCCGCACCGCGGCGCTGCGCCTCGGCGTCCTGATCGATCCGGACCTCGCGAGGTTCTCCCGGCTCTAGCGTCGCCCGGGTCGCTTCTTCCCCTTCCCGCCGGCTGCGATGCTGCGTGCCCGTTCCGCCGCGGCGCGAAGCTCCTCGGCGATCTCCTCCGCCTCGTCGGGATCGAAGTCGAGCGGCAGATCGAAGGAATCCGTCTCGACATAGACCCGGACCATGCCGAGCGACGTGGGCCCGATCCGCAGGCTGGCGGCGATATCGCTCTCGCGGTCGATCCCCATGTCTTCCGGCCTCCTGCCCGCGCCGCAATCTGCCTGGTCCCGCGGCGTCGGACAAGTGCAGACTTGCATTCGAGCCGCCGCGTATAGTAACCGGACAGCCGTGCCGGCGTAGCTCAGTTGGTTAGAGCGCCTGATTGTGGATCAGGAGGTCCCCCGTTCGAGCCGGGGCGCTGGTACCATTCCCTGCATCAAGTTGCGCGATCCGGGGCCACGGGCCGGCTTTGGGTCGCCAGGGCGTCGCCCGGTGGCTTGCGCATGGTGCCGCGAATCTCTGGAGCGCCTTGGCCGCCAATTGCGCGGTATTCGGGCGTTCGGCCTGCAAGCCGGCGTGTGATTCCCGCAAGCTGCACCCGACGATCGGTATTGGGCGCACGGTCTTGCATCACTGAGGCCGTCGTGCCGGCGGCGTTTGCGAGTGAGGCCCGATGGGTTGCGGCTGCTGCAAACGGGCCCGTCGGGATCGCCGGCGCTTCGGAATGGATCATGCGGGTCGAAATCGATCCAAGGTCCCGAACGTGTACGCGCAGACGTCGTGTGCGGGCAACGGTATGGAACTCGGGCGACGGACGGATCGGACCGCCATGGGTGGCACACATTTGCGGCGGACGGGCTCGGGACCTGTGCGCTGCTGTTGCAGCCTGACGATATCAGGTGGCCGGCGTCGGTTCGGCTCCGGGAAGCGGGGGCAGGGGGGCGAGACGACGGATCACGACGTAGAAGAGCGGCACGAAGAGCACGCCGAGCAGGGTCGCCGAGAAGGTGCCGCCGAGCACCGCCGAGCCGATGGCGTTGCGTCCGGCGGCGCCGGCACCGGTGGAGAGCACCAGCGGCGTGACGCCGAGCGAGAAGGCCATCGACGTCATGACGATCGGCCGGAAGCGCTGGCGCGCCGCCTCGCTGATGGCGGCGAAGAGCTCCTGACCCTCCTCCTGGCGGGCGCGGGCGAATTCCACGATCAGGATCGCGTTCTTGCCGGTGAGGCCGATGGTGGTCAGAAGGCCGACCTGGAAGAAGACGTCGTTGGCGAAGCCCCCGAGCCGCGCGCCGATCAGCGCGCCGAGCACGCCGAGCGGCATGGCGAACATCACCGCCGCGGGGATCACCCAGCTCTCGTAGAGCGCGGCGAGGCTGAGGAAGACGACGGCGAGCGAGAGCGCGTAGAGCAGCGGCGCCTGGCCGCCGGTCTGGCGTTCCTCGAGCGAGAGCCCGGTCCAGGCCACGTCGAAGCCAGGGGGAAGCTGGGTCGCCAGCCGCTCGATCTCGGCCATGGCCTCGCCGGTGGTCACGCCCGGCACCGGCTGGCCCTGGAGCTGCATGGCGGGCACGCCGTTGTAGCGGTAGAGCCCCTGCGGGCCGAAGCGCCAGAGCCCGTCGGCGAAGTTCGAGAAGGGGACCAGGCCGCCCGTGGCATTGGTCACCCGCCAGCGCTCGATGTCGTCGGGGTTGCGCCGGGCCTCGGCCTCGCCCTGGACGAAGACCTTCTTGATGCGGCCGCGGTCGAGGAAGTCGTTGACGTAGCTGCCGGCCCAGGCGGTGGAGAGGAGCTCCGCCACGTCGTGGGCAGTGACGCCCATCGCGCCCGCCTTGCGCCAGTCGACATCGAGGGCAAATTGCGCGGCGTCCTCCAGCCCGTTCGGCCGCAGCGAGGCGATCAGCGGGCTCTGCGCCGCCATGCCGAGCATCTGGTTGCGCGCGGCGAGCAGTTCCTCGTGGGTCTGGTTGCCGCGGGCCTGAAGATAGAAGTCGAAGCCCGAGACGTTGCCGAGCTCGATCACCGACGGCGGCACGATGGGAAAGACGAAGGCGTCGCGGATCTGGCTCAGTGCCCCGAAGGCGCGGCCGGCGGTCGCCTGCACCGACTGGTCGGGGCGAGGGCGCTCGGACCAATCCTTCATGCGCACGAAGCCGAGGCCGACGTTCTGGCCGGCGCCGGCGAAGCTGAAGCCGACGACGGTGAAAATTGAATCCACCGCCCCGGGCTCGTTGGTCAGAAAATGGTGCTCGATCTGGTCCATCACCCGGAGCGTCCGCTCGGCGGTGGCGCCCGAGGGCGCCTGGACGAAGACGAACATGATGCCCTGGTCCTCGTCGGGCAGGAAGCCGGTGGGGGTCTGCACGAAGAACCAGCCCATCAGCCCGGCCAGGGCGAGATAGATCGCGCCGATCCGGAAAGGCCGGCGCACAATCCAGTCGACCGCGCCGCCGTAGCGGCGCGTCAGCGCGGCGAAGAAGCGGTGGAAGGCCGCGAGCGGCCCGCGCGCCGGCCCATGGGCGTCGCTGCGCCGCAGCATGGTGGCGCAGAGCGCGGGGGTCAGGGTCAGCGCCACCACTACCGAGAGCGCCATGGCCGAGACGATGGCGATGGAAAACTGCCGATAGATCACCCCGGTGGAGCCGCCGAAGAATGCCATGGGCACGAAGACCGCCGAAAGCACCAGCGCGATGCCGATCAGCGCGCCGGTGATCTGGTCCATGGACTTGCGCGTCGCCTCGCGGGCGTCGAGCCCTTCCTCGTCCATGATGCGCTCGACGTTCTCGACCACCACGATGGCGTCGTCTACCAGAAGGCCGATGGCCAGGACCATCGCGAGCATAGTTAGCGTGTTGATGGTGAAGCCCGCCGCGGCCAGCACGCCGAAGGTTCCGAGCAGCACCACGGGAACCGCGAGCGTCGGGATCAGCGTGGCGCGCAGGTTGCCGAGGAAGAGCAGCATGACGAGGAAGACAAGCCCGATCGCCTCGAAGAGCGTCTTGACCACCTCCTCGATGGAGATCGCAACGAAGGGCGTGGTATCGAAGGGGATGTTGTAGGCCAGCCCCTCGGGAAAGAAGGCTGACATCTCCTCCATGCGCGTCTTGACGCGCTCGGCGGTATCGAGCGCATTGGCGCCGGCGGCGAGGCGCAGGGCCATGCCCGATGCCGGCTGGCCGCCGTAGCGCGAGATCGCGGTGTAATCCTCGGCGCCGACCTCGACGCGGGCCACGTCGTTCAGCAGCACCAGCCCGCCGTCGGTCTCGGCGCGCAGCACGATCTGCTCGAAATCCGCCGGGGTGCGCAGGAGCGACTGGGCGGTGATGGTGGCGTTGAGCTGCTGGCCCTCGACCGCGGGCAGCGAGCCGAACTGGCCGGCGGAGATCTGGGCGTTCTGCGCCGAGACCGCGCTCACCACGTCGGCGGGGGCGAGGTCGTAGGCCGCGAGCCGCGACGGATCGAGCCAGATGCGCATGGCATAGGGCGCGCCGAAGACCTCGACGCCGCCGACGCCCTCGACGCGGCTGATCTCGTCCACGAGGTTGGAGGCGAGATAGTCGGAGAGGTCAACCTGTTCGAGCGAGCCGTCTTCGGAAATGATCCCGATCACCATCAGGAAGCCGGCGAAGCCCTTGTCGACGCGAACGCCCTGGCGCTGCACCGCCTCGGGGAGCAGCGGCGTGGCCTGAGCGAGCTTGTTCTGCACCTGGACCTGGGCGATGTCGGCGTCGGTGCCGGTCTCGAAGGTCAGCGTGATCGAGCCCTGCCCCGAGGCGGTCGAGGACGAGGACATGTAGCGCAGCCCGTCGATGCCGGTCAGCGCCTGTTCGAGCACCTGGGTCACCGTGGTCTCGACGGTTTCCGCCGAGGCGCCGGGATAGGAGGCCGAGACCGTGACCGAGGGCGGCGCGATCTGGGGGTATTGCGACACCGGCAGGGTGAAGATCGACAGCAGGCCGATGCCCATGATCAGGATGGCGATGACCCAGGCGAAGACCGGGCGGTCGATGAAGAAGCGTGCCATCGGCCTTCTCCCTCCCGGTTCCGCTCAGCCGCCGTCGGCGGCGGGCGCGGGTGCGGCGCCGGCGGCATCGCCACCCGCGGGCGCGGCGCCGCGTTCTTCGGGCGCCACGGTCGCGCCGGGGCCGGTCTTCTGCAGCCCCTCGACGATGATCCGGTCGCCGGCGCCGAGCCCGTCGCGCACGATCCAGCTCGAGTCGCGGGCGGCGATGACGTCGAGTTCGCGCGGTTCCACCACGTTCTCGGCATTGACCACGAGCGCGACCGGATGGCCGCGCTGGTCGAAGGAAACCCCCTCCTGCGGAGCGAGCACCACGTTCTCGGCGACGCCCTGGGGCAGTTCGACCTGCACGTACATGCCCGGGAGCAGGAGCTTCTCGGGATTGGGAAACTCCATGCGCAGGGTTACCACGCCGGTCTCCTCGTTCACGTTGGCCTCGGCTACGGTCAGAAGCCCCTTCTGCTCGTAGCTGGTGCCATCGGCCAAGGTGAGCGACACCTCCGGGGCCGCTGCGGCCAGCCGCTCGGCGGCGAGCCCGCGCCGCCACTCGAGAATTTCCGCCGCGGATTGGGTGACGTCCACGAGCACCGGGTCGATGTTGCGGATGACCGCCAGCGGCGCGGCCTGGCCGCTGGTCACCAGCGTGCCCTGGGTGGTCAGCGACCGGCCGATGAAGCCGGCGAGCGGCGCGCGGATCGTGGTGCGCTCCAGGTCAATCTGCGCGGCCTGGAGCTGCGCCTGCGCCACCTGGAGCGCGGCCGCAGCGCTGTCGCGCGCGCCGGCGGCCTCGTCGTAGTTCTGCTGGCTGGCGATTTTGCGCGAGAGCAGTTCCTCGAGGCGCTCGGCGTCGCGGGAGGTGGTCTCGACCTCGGCCCGGGCCTGGGTGACCTGGGCCTCGGCGGCGGCGACCTGGGCCTCGTAGCTCGCCGAATCGATGCGGTAGAGCGGATCGCCGAGCGCCACCTCCGCGCCTTCCTGGAAGAGCCGCTCGGTAATGATGCCGTTGACCTGCGGGCGCACCTCGGCGATGCCGGAGGCCACCACGCGACCGGGGAGGGTCGCGGTGAGGGTGACGTCGGTCGCATCGAGCGTGACCACGGTGACGGGCTGGGGCGGTGGCGGCCCGCCCTCGGGCGCCTGGGCCGCGGCCGGTGCCGCGAGCAGAAGGGCCGCGATCCAGAGCGCGCCACGCCCGGTCGCTCCTCTGCCGCGCCGAAGGGCGAGCGGCTCCTGTCGCATCGGCATTCGATCCCCCGCCCGGTCGGGATTCGCCGGATCCCATCCCGTCCCGAATACGCGGTGACGCGGCGTGCCGCAAGCCGCAAGCCGGAAGGCCAATCAGATCAGACACATGCCGGCTGGCGCATGTGTGCCGGACCTGCCGCCTGCCGCGGCGAAACCGCCGGTTGGCATGCGGCAGACCGACTACAGTCGACCGAAGCCGTCCCGGGCGGGTGGCGTCAGTATTTCGACGGGACGTAGAGTTCGGGCGGCAGGATCTTGCGCTCGTAGGCGGGGTTGAAGACGCGGTCGGGCAGGGTGATGTCCTCGTGCGGCACCGGCTCGTAGGGGACCTGCGCGAGGAAGTGGTCGATGCAGTTCAGCCGCGCCCGCTTCTTGTCGTTGCCCTCGACGATGTACCAGGGCGCCTCGGGGATGTTGGTGCGGGCGAGGGTTTCCTCCTTGGCCTTGGTGTATTGCTCCCAGCGCACCCGGCTCTGGAGATCCATCGGCGAGAGCTTCCACTGCTTGAGCGGGTCGTGGATGCGCATCAGGAACCGCATCTGCTGCTCCTCGTCTGTGATCGAGAACCAGTACTTGATCAGCCGGATACCGGAACGGACCAGCATGCGCTCGAATTCGGGGACGTCCTCGAAGAACTGCTCGACCTGATCTTCCGAGGCGAACCCCATCACCCGCTCCACGCCCGAACGGTTGTACCAGGAGCGATCGAAGAGCACGATCTCGCCGCCGGCGGGCAGGTGCGGAACGTAGCGCTGGAAGTACCACTGGCTCCTTTCCCGTTCGGTCGGGGCCGGCATGGCGACCACCCGGGCGACACGAGGGTTGAGGCGCTGGGTGATGCGCTTGATCACGCCGCCTTTGCCAGCCGAGTCGCGACCCTCGAAGATCACGACGATCTTCTCCTTCTTGTAGGAAACCCAATCCTGGAGCTTGATCAACTCGGATTGCAGCCGCAGCAGCGCACGGAAGTATTCCATGCGCGGTATCGAGGGCGGATGTGCCTTGCGGTAGATCTTGCGGATCTCGAGCGAGAGTGCCGGCTCGGAAATCTCGAGCTCGTAGTCCTCGTCGAGCGTATCGGCCAGCTCGGCCTCGAGCCAGTCCCGGCCGTCGAAATCGTCATCCCTGTTTTCCATGGTGCGTCTTCCAGCTTCGACCCAGCGTTCCTAGCAGGCCGGAACGCGAAGGACCGTGAAGTTTTTGTCACACCGCGTCACGGCAGCTCCAGCCTGAGGACCTTGCCCGGATAGGGCGGCGCGGCGGGATCGTCGACGGTCACCGCCACGAAGCCGGTCCCGTCGGGGGTGAAGGCGAGGTTCGGGGCGGCGGGCGCGGGCAGCTCGACGGCGCTCAGGAACTCGCCGAAGGGGTCGACCGCAAGGATCCGGCCCGAGGAGAACTGGCCGATCCAGAGTGCGCCGTCGGGGCCGAATTCGATGCCGTCGGGATAGGGCAGCACGCCGGAGGCCGGATCGATCGCGGCGAGCCGGACGAAGAGGCGACGGTCGGAGAGGCTGCCATCCTCGGCGACGGCGAATGAGATGATGCGTCCGGCCTCCGATTCCGCGACGAAGAGGCGATCGCCGGCCGGCGATAGGGCGACGCCGTTGGGGTAATGCAGGTCGTCGGCGACGGTCGTGAGGACGCCGTCCGCGTCGAGATGCAGCACGCGGCCGACGATGGGCTCGCTCTCCCAGGGGCCCGAGGCGGTGACATAGGCGCCTCCCTTGCCGTCCGGGGTCGCGTCGTTCGGGCCGACCAGGGGATCGCCCTCGGCGTCGGCTTCCCATGACTGGGTGGTTGCGTCGTCGGTACCGAAAGCTTCGAGCCGGCCGGAATCGTAGCAGGTGACGAGGAAGCGCCCGTCGAGCGGCAGGACTGCCGAGGGGCCGCAGCCCTCCTCGCGCCAGAGCTCGGACTTGGCGCCGGTTTCGGGGTCGATGCAACTGACCACGTTGCCGCCGTATTCGGCATAGATCAGCGCGCCGTCGTGGAAGGCCGGGCCTTCGGGAAAGGCTGCTGCGCCGTCGAGGACCTGCGGCTCGGCCGCGAGCGCGGGCATAGCGCCGAGGCCGACGGCGAGGAAGGCGATGCCCGTTAGACGCATGGTGATCTCTCGCGCAGGTACGGTCGCGAGGTTATGCGGCCCCGGACCGCCGGGCAAGCGCCGCTGCCGGTCAGACGGGTGCAGCGCGCGTGCCGAAGATCGCCGAGCCGATCCGGACATGGGTGGCCCCGCAGGCGATGGCGGTCTCGAAATCGTCGGACATGCCCATGGAGAGCCCTTCGAGGCCGTTGCGCGCCGCCATTTCCCGCAGCAGGTCGAAATGCGGTGCGGGGGCGGCGTCGACCGGCGGGATGCACATCAGGCCCGAGACCGGCAGGTCGTACTCGCCTCGGCAGGTGGCGAGGAAAGCGTCCAGCGCCTCCGGGGCGATGCCGGCCTTCTGCGGCTCCCGGCCGGTGTTGACCTGAACGAAGAGGGTCGGGCAGGCGCCCCGGGCCTGGACTGCGGCGGCGAGCCTTCGGGCGAGGCTGTCGCGGTCGAGGCTGTGGATCGCGTCAAAGAGATCGAGGGCGCGGGCGAGCTTGTTGCTCTGGAGCGGGCCGACGAGATGCAGGCTGAGGCCGTCGAATTCCGCGCGGAAGCCCGGCCACTTGCCCTCGGCCTCCTGCACGCGGTTCTCGCCGAAGATGCGATGGCCGGCCTCGAGCACCGCACGGATGCGTTCGAGCGGCTGGACCTTGGAGACGGCGATCAGCGTGACCGCGCCGGCCGGGCGACCGGCCGCGCGGGTCGCCGCGGCGATGCGTGTCTCGATGTCCTGGAGCGACATGGGCAGCCTCCTCGCGCTGAGCCCGCCGACCCTAGCGCGCCGCGGGCGAACAAGGGAAGCCGGGTCTGGGACGGCGCCGGCTCCACAGGCGATGGAATGTGCAAGCCAATGAAACGAAGAGCTTATTGAAATGCATCAGCCCGGACAAAACAGAAAAGGCGGGCCGAGGCCCGCCTTTCCGTACTCACTGATCCGGAAGGGATCAGAACGCCATCTTGATACCGAAGTCGGCCACGGTGTCGGCATCCTGGTCACGCTGGATCAGGTTGCCGCCCTGGAAGAGCTCGTCACGGCCGAAGGTGCGGGCCACGCCGCCGGCAACCTGGGCGCCGCCGCCGAGATCATAGGCCGCGGTCAGACCGTAGGCGCTCTTGCCGTCATACGACTCCAGACGGTCCGAACCCTCGTAGATGTTGACGTAGTAGGCGCCAACCGTGAAGGCATCCCAGCCGAAGGTGCCGCCGACACCGATGGTCCCGAACTTGGCGCCATCGACGAAGTCGTTGCTCTTCGAGTCAGCCTGCGTCCAGACGACGCCGAGACCGAAGTTCTCCCAGTCGCCGGTCACGGCGGCGGACCACTGCTCGCCTTCCGGAACCTCCGAGGTGCTGTCGGCGCCGGCAATCGTGAAGACGTCATCGCCAGCGTTGCAGGTGGTCGTGAGGCCACCGGCGCCGTCTTCGCAGACGCTGAGGCCGTTAGCGACAGTCTGACGGAACGATTTGTAGTTGTTGTAGCCAACGCCGATGCCGAAGGAACCGCCGCCGAAGTCGGCCTGGTAGCCGGCGCCGACGACCACGTCCGTGAGGTCGCGGTTCGAGGACAGCGAAATGCCGAAGCCGGCGATGTCGAAGTCGTAGCGAACCGTCGGACGCGCGAACGGATTCGAGGCGAAGTTGTTCGCGTTGTCGGTCCCGAAGCTGCCGCCGTTGGAGATGAAGAAGGTCTCCTGCAGGTCGCCGAGGCCGGTGAGCGAGAGGTTGCCCGGGATGTCGCCGACCCACTGCTCGTCCGCAGCGTTGGTGTCGCCGTAGGTCAGGGTACCCCAGGAGCCCGAAACGAAGACGTTGCCGGCGCTCATGCCGTTGGTGTCATCGCCCTGGCCGCCACGCGCGTTGTCGGCGCGGATCGTGGCACCGAAGGTGATGCCCGAATCGGTCTCGCCGGTCATGTTGACGCCGAAGCGGACGCGGGAGATCGCACGCAGATCTTCTTCGCCGTTCGCGGAACCGTCGTTGTTGATGTTGTAGCCCAGACCCAAGCGGGCGTCGCCGAAGAGCGAAATCCCCTGGGCCGAGGCAACCCCGCCGATCGCCAGGGCGGCGAGGGCGGTGGTGGTGAAGAGTACGTTCTTCATCGTTTTTCCTCGTGTTTCTTGGTCGAAACCCATCTCAAATCCGGAACGCCCGGACCAAGTAGGTTCCTCATCTCTCATTGCCGGGCTTTGGGTCAAGGGAATGGCCGGTGGCGAAAGCTTTGTGTCAGACGATGATGCAGCTTTGCCACAGTGGTGGCCGGGCGCACCGGAACGACCGGGCCGGTTTGCGCTTGCCGGGCGGCGGGGGAGACTTTAGACACCGGCGAAGGGCCAATCCGGAGCCGGGCCGAAACGTGAAGATCAAGCGCGACATCCTTCTGCTCGCCGCCGTTTCGGCCGCGTTCGCGAGCTGCGGGCCGAACGACCCCCAGGCGCAGCTCGAGGCGCGCGACGAACAGATTCGTCGCGAGATGCAACTCAGCGATTCGTCCTTCTTCGATCTCTTCCGCAACCAGGGCGACCCGGAGATCGGCGTGCAGGTCAACCGCTACCTCTGGCAGGCGACGCTCGACATCCTGGCCTTCCTGCCGCTGGAAGGTGCTGATCCCTTCTCCGGGATCATCATGACCGACTGGGGCCGGATCGGAAACGATCCCTCGGGATACCGGGTGACGGCCTATATCATGTCGCCCGCGCTCGACGCGCGCTCGCTCAAAGTCGCGGCCTACCGGCAGTCCGGCGGACGGCCGGTGCCGGTGTCGCGCGAGGCGAACAAGGCGCTGGAGAACGCCATCCTGACCCGGGCGCGGCAGCTCCGTATCGCCGCGACCGAGGGCACGCCGGCGCCAGACGTCTACTATCCCTCGCCGGACGGCCAGTTCTACGCCGGCGGGCTCGAGTGACGGGCGAGGCGCCGACGCGCTACGATCCGAGCGCGGTCGAGCCGAAATGGCAGGCTGCCTGGGATGCGGCGCAGGTGTTCCGCGCCGAGGCCGATCCCTCGCGGCCGAAATACTACGTGCTGGAGATGTTCCCCTATCCGTCGGGGCGCATCCACATGGGCCATGTGCGCAACTACACCATGGGCGACGTGGTGGCGCGCTACAAGGCGGCGCAGGGCCATAACGTGCTGCACCCCATGGGCTGGGACGCCTTCGGCATGCCCGCCGAGAATGCCGCGATCGAGAAGGGCGTGCATCCCGGCGCCTGGACCTACGGCAATATCGACGCGATGCGGGCACAGATGAAGCCGATGGGCTTTTCCATCGATTGGAGCCGCGAATTCGCCACCTGCGATCCGGAATACTACGGCCAGCAGCAGGCGATGTTCCTCGACATGCTGGAGGCGGGATTCGTCACACGGAAGGCCGCGGTGGTGAACTGGGATCCGGTCGACATGACCGTGCTCGCCAACGAGCAGGTGATCGACGGCAAGGGCTGGCGGTCGGGAGCCCCCGTGGAGCGGCGCGAACTCACCCAGTGGTTCTTCCGCATCTCGGACATGGCCGAGGAACTGCTGGAGGCGCTCGACGGGCTGCGCGCCTGGCCGGAGAAGGTCCGGCTGATGCAGCGCAACTGGATTGGCAAGAGCCAGGGGCTGCAGTTCGCCTTCGAGACGATCGGCGCACCGCAAGGCTTCGAACGGCTCGAGGTCTTCACCACCCGGCCCGACACACTGCTCGGCGCGAGCTTCGCCGCCATCTCGCCGGATCATCCGCTCGCCCGGGCGCTGGAAGGCGATCCGGAGGTGGCTGCCTTCAACGCCGAATGCCGCCGGGCCGGCACCAGCGAGGAGGCGCTCGAGACGGCCGAGAAGCGCGGGATCGACACCGGCCTCAGGGTGCGCCACCCGCTCGACCGGGAGAGCACCCTGCCGGTCTGGATCGCCAATTTCATCCTGATGGACTACGGCACCGGCGCGATCTTCGGCTGCCCGGCGCATGACCAGCGCGACCTCGATTTCGTGCGCAAATACGGGCTGCCGGTCATCGATGTCTTCAAGGCGGATGCAGGGGCGCCGGACGTCGCGCTGAACGCATATGTGCCCCCGAAGTCACAGGCTGTGACATATCTGCGTGGCTTCGCCGGCGAGCGCGAGATGACCGGGGATGCCGCGGTCGCCGCGGCGGTGGATTATTGCGAGGCGCATGGTATCGGCCAGGGCGTCACGCGCTACCGGCTCCGCGACTGGGGGGTGAGCCGCCAGCGCTACTGGGGCTGTCCGATTCCGGTGGTGCATTGTCCCGCCTGCGGCACCGTTGGCGAGGCGCGGGCGAACCTGCCGGTGCGGCTGCCCGAGGACGTACGCTTCGAGGGCTCGGGCAATCCGCTGGAGCGGCATCCGACCTGGAAGGAGACCACCTGCCCGCGATGCGGCGGTCCGGCGCGGCGCGAGACCGATACCATGGACACCTTCGTGGATTCGTCCTGGTATTTCGCCCGCTTCACCGCGCCCCATGCCGCGACGCCGACCGACATGGCGGCGGCGGACTACTGGATGAACGTCGACCAGTATATCGGCGGGGTGGAGCACGCGATCCTGCACCTGCTCTACTCGCGCTTCTTCGCGCGGGCGATGCAGCGCACCGGGCATCTGCCGATGAAGGCGATCGAGCCCTTCGACGCGCTCTTCACGCAGGGCATGGTGATCCACGAGACCTATGCGACCCGGGGGCCCGACGGCCGCCAGATCTGGCATCTGCCCGATGAGGTGACGCGCGATGCCGGGGGCGCGCGGCTCGCGGACGGGACGCCGGTCGAGATCGGCCCCTCGATCAAGATGTCGAAGTCGAAGAAGAACGTCGTCGATCCCGAGGAGATCGTCGCGCGCTTCGGCGCCGACACCGCGCGCTGGTTCGTGATGTCCGACAGCCCGCCGGAGCGCGACGTGGAATGGACCGCCGCCGGCGCCGAGGCAGCGGCGAAGCATCTGCAGCGCGTCTGGCGGCTCGCCGACGAGATCGCGCGCGCCGGCGCCGGGCCCGGCAGCGCGGCCGGCGAGGCGGCGCTCGCGCTGACCCGCGCCGCGCATCGCGCGATCCGCGACGTGACCGCCGATATCGAGGCCTTCGGCTTCAACCGGGCGGTGGCACGGCTCTACGATTTCACCAACACCCTCTCGCGGGCCCCGGCGGATGCGCCCGGCATGGGCGCGTCCCGGGTCTTCGCGATGCGCATCCTCGCGCAGTTGATGGCGCCTATGGTGCCGCATCTGGCCGAGGAGGTCTGGGCGCGGCTCGGCGGGGCGGGGCTGATCGCGACGGCGCCCTGGCCGGAGGCGGATCCGGCAATGCTCGCCGAGCCGAGCGTGACCCTGCCGGTCCAGGTCAATGGCAAGCGCCGGGCCGAGATCGTGGTGCCCGTGGGCGCGGACCGCGCCACCATCGAGTCGCTGGTGCTGGCCGATGCGGCGGTGGTGCGGCTGCTCGACGGCGCGCAGCCGAAGAAGCTGGTTGTGGTGCCGGACCGGATCGTGAATGTGGTGCTGTGAGCGCCGGCGGTTGCTGCTCCTCCCGGCGTTGATGGCGCTCGGGGCCTGCGGTTTCGCGCCGCTCTACGGCGAGGGCACTCCCGCCGCCGCCATGAATGGTCAGGTCACGGTCGATGTCATCGAGGGCGAGGCCGGCTTCCTCTTGCGCGAGCGGCTGACCGAGCGGCTCGGCCCGGCGGAGGATCCCGCCTACCGTCTCGCGATCGACCTGACGCTCCGGCAGGTCGGGGTCGCACTTACCCAGCAGAACGTGACCACGCGCTACAATGTCATCGGTACCGCGGCCTTTGCGGTGACCCCGGTGGATGGCGGCCCGCCGGTGCTGGTGGACGAGGTGCGGGCGATCACCGGCTACAGCGCGCCCGAATCCTCCGCCGTCTCGGCCTTCGCGGCGCTGGCGGCGGAGCGCGCCGCCGGGCAGCGGCTGGCGGCCGAGCTCGCCGACCGGATCGTGTTGCGACTGGCACTCCTGGCCGAGGACGGCGCGGCGTGAAGCTCGTGGGGCGGGAGGCGCGGCACTTCCTGGAGCAGCCCGATCCGGACGGGGCGGGCGTGCTGCTCTTCGGTGGCGACGCGATGCGGGTCGCGCTCAAGCGGCAGACGCTGGTCGCGGCGCTGATCGGCCCCGAGGGTGCCGCCGAGATGCGGCTGGCGCGGATCGCGGCCGCAGATCTGCGGCGCGACCCGGCTGCGCTCGACGACGCGGTGCGGGCGGCGGGCTTCTTTCCCGGTCCGCGGGCGGTGGTGGTGGAGGATGCCGGCGACGGGCTGGCGGAGCTGATGCGCGGGGCGCTCGCCGACTGGCGGGCGGGCGATGCGCAGATCGTGGTGACCGCCGGCGCACTCAAGGCCGGCAGTCCGCTGCGCAAGGTCTTCGAGGCGGCCCGGAACGCCGTGGCGATCGGCATCTACGATGATCCGCCCGGCCGGGAGGAGATCGCGGCGGCGCTGGCCGCTGCGGGCCTCGGCAATGTCGACCGCGCGGCGATGGGCGATCTCGAGGATCTGGCCCGCGGACTCGGTCCGGGCGATTTCGCGCAGTTCCTGACCAAGCTCGCACTCTACAAGGCAGGCGATCCCGCGCCGCTCAAGGCGGAGGACATGGCGGCCTGTGCGCCGCGGGCGACGGAGGCCGACCTCGACCACCTGCTCGACCTCGTGGCCGAAGGGCAGGCGGGGCGGCTTGCCGTCGAGCTGCGTCGCGCCGGAACCCAGGGAAGCGCGCCGGTGAAGCTGGTCATCGATGCTGGCCGGCGCTTCCGCACGTTGCTCGCCGCAGCCATGGCTCCGGACGGCCCGGAAGCCGCGCTCGCGCGGGTCAGGCCGCCGGTCTTCGGGCCGCGGCGGGCGCGTCTCGCCGCCCAGGCGCGCGGTTTCGGCGCCGAGCGGCTGGAAACGGCGCTGGGGCTGATCACCGAGACGGATCTGGCGCTGCGCTCGGGTGGCGCGATGCCGGGACTGGCCATGGTCGAGCGCCTCTTCGTCCGGGTCGCGATGCTCAGGCCGCGCTGAGGAGAGGCGGGGATGTACAGGGTCATCGGTACGCTCGGCACGCGTGCGCTCCGGGTGATCTGGGCGCTGGAGGAACTCGGCCTTCCCTACCGGTTGGAGGAAGCGGCGCCGGCCTCGGCAGAGGCACGGGCGTACAACCCCAGCGGAAAGGTCCCGGTCCTGATCGCCGAGGGTGTGGCGCTGACCGATTCGGTGGCGATCGTCCAGTTCCTCGCCGACCGGCACGGCGGCCTGACCTGGCCGGCGGGAAGTCTCGAGCGCGGCCGGCAGGACGGTTTCACGCAATTCGCCGTAGACGAGGTGGACGGGCCGCTCTGGACCGCTGCGAAGCACAGCTTCGCCTTGCCCGAGGCGCTGCGGATGCCGGCGGTCAAGGCGACCGCCCGGGCCGAGTTCGCTCGCGCCATGGCGATCCTGGCCAAGCGGCTCGGCGGCAATGTCTTCGTGACCGGCGACCGCTTCACGGTCCCGGACCTGATCCTGGGGCATTGCGCCGGTTGGGCGGTCGCCGCGCGGTTCGCGCTGCCGGAGGGCCCGGTGGGGACGTATCTCGAACGGGTGCGGGCAAGGCCGGCATTGCGGCGGGCGATGGCGGCGCAGCCGACCCGTCCCGCCCACGGGTGACGGCCGTCACAGACCGAAGGGCCCGGGCGGGCGATGCTCGGGGAGACTTCGGGGCCGGCGCATCGGGCGCCATGCCCGCCGAAGCCGGCCCCTGGAGGCACCGCCATGTTCGCCACCGCCGAGATGTTCGAGGGCATCGCCACCGCCGCCTTCTGCGGTCCGTCGCAGTTCCGCAACCCGCCGCGGCGGCCCATCTCCGGCTCTGCGGTTCCCTTCGTCCGGGCGGTGCGCGCGACGGTGCCCGGGCGCATCGTGCGCGATTGCATGAACCTGCATTGGGCGGCGGTCGCGACCGAGATCGGCTGCGCGCCGGATCTCATCGGCGAGCGGGAGGACGGGACGGCGGGACCGCGGTTAGTCGCCTGCATCCTGTCGCTGGCGCCGGGCGCCTTCGAGGGCGCGGCACGCATCGCGCTGGAACCGGAGCTCTTCCCGACCGCGGCGAACGGCTGGCGCAGCGTGACCCGCCTCGAGGGGCGCGGCGGATCGGGCGGGACGGTGGAGCTGGTCTCGGCCATCGGCGCTGGACTGTCCGGTCAGAGCGCCGAGGGCGGGCGGATCCGGCTGCTCGCGGCGCGGGCCGCTTCCGCCCGCGAGACGGCGCGCGAGGAGGCGCTCGGCCTCGGGCGGCCGCCGGCTCTGGTCGTGCCGGTCTCCGGGAGGGCGAATTCGGCCGGCGCCGGCCGGTTGCCGCTGACGGACTGGATGAGCCTTTTCGACCGGGCCGAGGCTGCCGCCACGGTGCGGGCGCAGGCGGCGGTGGTGGCGGTGTCGCGCGAGTTCCATTGCTGCGGCAGGGTGGAGGACGGGGATGCGGTCGAGCTTTCCTGCACGCCCTCCGCCGCCGATGCGCCGGAGGTCTCCCGCTTCGGTCATGCGGCGCGGCGCTCGGACGGTGCGATCGTCGCGACCTGCGAGACGCGGCTGGTCCGCGAGGATGCCTTCGCGCAATGAGAATGATGGGCTTACGCCGCAGCGGCGCATCGCGCTCAGCCGTCCCAAGGGGCTTGGCGGGTCAGCGGTCGCCGTCGTCCTTCTCGCCGTAGCCCTCGTCGCCGGTGGCGTAGTCGGGAGCGCCGGCCGGCCGGCCTTCGCCGGTGTCGCCGGCGGCGCCGGTCAGGACCGCAGGGGCTGGCGCGTCCTTGGGCAGGCGCAGGTGCATGTCGGTCTGCGGGAAGGGGATCGAGATGCCCGCGGCGTCGAACGCCTGTTTCACCTGTCGCATCAGATCCCAGTAGACCGTCCAGTAGTCTTCGCTCTTGACCCAGGGCCGGCAGATGAAATTGACCGAGCTGTCGGCCAGTTCGTTCACGCGGATCACCGGCTCGGGGTCGGCCAGCACCAGCGGATGGGCGTGCACGGTTTCTTCGAGCACGCGCTGGGCCTCCTCGATCGAATCGTCGTAGCCGATGCCGAACACCAGATCGACGCGACGGGTGTCGCTGGCCGTGACATTGGTGATGATATTGCCCCAGACCTTGGAATTGGGCACGACGATCACCTGGTTGTCGGGTGTTGTCACGGTGGTCGAGACGATGGAGACTGCCTTGACCGTTCCGCCGACCCCGCCGATGTCGACGTAGTCGCCCTCGTCGAAGGGACGGTTGATCATGATCATCAGCCCGGCGGCGAGATTGCCGAGCGTATCCTGCATCGCGAAGGCGAGGATGAAGGAGGCGCCGCCGATCAGCGCGAAGATCGGGGTGATGTCGATCCCGAGCATCGAGAGCACGATCATCAGGCCGAAGGCGATGACCAGCCAATAGATCAGCATCAGCAGGAAGGCCTGGAGCAGCTTGGAGAGGTTCGGGATGCGGGCGATCCAGCCGCGGGCGACGCGGCGGATGATCCGGGCCACGAGGAAGAGCCCGATCAGCGAGCCGGCGATCACCGCGATCCGGGTTCCGAGACGGATGCCGCCGTCGGGACTGGCGGCCCATTTCATCGCGCGGTCGACGAGTGTCTTCCAGTCGGAGGATCGCGTTTCCTCGACGATCACCGAGTTGCGGTAGGCCCGGTAGATGGCGACCGCAGCCGGGTCGCCGCCCTTCTTTTCCCAACTGTCCACGACGATGCCGTATTTCTCGAAGAGCGCGCTGCGCTCCTCGTTCAGTTGGCTCAGCTGCTCCCGGGCGTCGTCCTCCACATTGCCCTCAGCATTGGCGATCAGCACCTGCTGCTCGACGACCTCTTCGGTCTTGGCCTTGGCGAGCGCCAGCCATTTCTCGGACAGCGCCGCGAGATCGTCGCTGGTGAGCGGGATCAGGCGCAGGGCCAGTTCCTCGACCGGGATCGCCGGATCGCTGAGATGTGCCGCGAGCGCCGGCGGCGCCTCGGCCGGTGCCCCGGCTTCGGGTTCCGCGGGCGCCTCGGTGGCGTCCTGGGCATGGGAAGGCGCGCCGGTTACGGCAACGAGGACGGAGAGGAGGATGAACAGGCTCAGGAGCCGCGAAATGGCGGGTTGGATCATGCACTCGTCCTCGTCGGATGGGCTCGGGGATGTCGGGTTCGGCCGCGTGTCTAACAAGCGGGTCGCAGGGGTTCAACCCGGGGGTCCGGTCCAGCGCGCCGCCGCCCGGCCGGCGTGGCGGCCGGTGGCGAGGCAGGCGGTCAGCAGGTAGCCGCCCGTCGGGGCGTCCCAGTCGAGCATCTCGCCGGCGGCGAAGGTGCCCGGGCGGGCGCGCAGCATCAGCCCGGCGTCGAGGCCGGAACGCATCACGCCGCCGGCCGTGGAGATCGCCTCATCGAGCGGGCGCGGTCCGTCGAGGGCAAGCGGAAGGGCCTTGAGCGCCGCGGCGAGCGTGGTCGGGTCGCGGGGCACATCGGGCGCGCATTCGCGCAGCAACGCGATCTTGACCGGGGCGAGGCCGAGCGCCCGGCGCAGGCGGTTGGAGAGGCTGGCCTTCGCCGGCTGTGCGGCAAGCCGGCTCGCGGCCTCCGTTTCGCTGCGGCCGGGGATAAGGTCGAGGGTCAGGACGGCGCCCTCGCGCAGGAGCGGGCAGAGCGCATAGATCCCGCCGCCTTCGACCCCCTGCGCCGAGATCACGAATTCCCCGAGCACCGCGCCGCCGCGCGCCATGAGCCGCACTGGCTTGACCGGCGCACCGAAATGCCGGGCCATGGCCGGGGACCAGGTGCGGGCGAAGCCGACGTTGGAGGGCCGGTAGGGTGCCAAGGGCACGCCTTCTGCCGCGAGGATCCCGGCCCAGGCGCCGTCCGAGCCGAGCCGTGCCCAGGAGCCGCCGCCGAGTGCCAGAACGGTGGCGCGCGGCGCGAGCCGGCGCTGCCCGCCGGGGGTGGCGAAGGTCACGAGGTTTCCGTCGAGCCCGAGCCAGCGCCACCGGGTGCGAAGGGCGACGCCCCGGCCCACCAGTCGCGCGAGCCAGGCGCGCAGCAGTGGCGACGCCTTCATTGATCGCGGGAAGACTCTCCCGGAACTACCTGTGAAAACTTCGATTCCAAGATCGCCCGCCCATGCGGCGACCTCGCGGGGGCCGAAGTCCGCGAGGAGCGGCGCCAGCCAGTCGGCGCCGGTGGCATAGGCGCGGCAGAAGGCCGCCGGATCCGCGTCCATGGTCAGGTTGAGACCCGACTTGCCCGCCATAAGAAGCTTGCGGCCCACCGAGGGCTTGGCCTCGGCGAGGACCACGCGACGGCCGGCGGCGGCGAGCGTCTCGGCGGCCATCAGCCCGGCCGGTCCGCCGCCGATCACCAGCGCATCGATGGGCTCGGGATCCTGCATCCGGCCTCTCTCGCCCGGGCCGCCGCGACGGCGCCTATCCGGGCAGCGGATCGAGGCCGATGCGCGCGCGGATCGCGGTGTCGCGCAAGCTGACCTCCTGGCCGGCGAATTCGGCGGCATCGTCGGTGGCGAGCCAGACCAGCGCCCGCGCCGGCGCCTCGACCGGGGCATGGGCGGAGAAGTCCATCTGGCTCACCGGGTTGATGCCGGAGGCGCGGATCTTCTTCTGCATGTCGGTGGCCACTGTGCCCGGCGAGAGGCTGATCGCGCGGATGCCGCGGCCCTTGGCCTCCAGATGCACGCAGCGGGTGAGCATGAAGGCGGCGGCCTTCGAGGCGCAATACTGGCTCCAGCCCTCCAGCGGGTTGTGCGCGGCCCCGGAGCCGATCGTGACGATAGTGCCGCCGCCCTGTGCCTGCATCACCGGAAGAACCGCGCGCATCCCATTGTAGACGCCCTTGAAATTGATGTCGATGCCGCGGGAGAACTCGGCGGGATCCGACTTCGCCAGGGGGCCGATCGGCTCGATGACCCCGGCATTGTTGACCAGGACGTCGATGCGGCCGAAGGCGGCACGGGTCCGCTCCACCGCCGCCGCGACCTGGGCGAAGTCGGCGATGTCGCAGGTCATGGTTTCCACGGGCGCGGTCCGGCGCAGGCCGGCCGCTACGGCTTCGAGCGCGTCCTGCGAGCGGGCGAGGAGCATCAGGCCGGCGCCGGCCTCGGCCATGGCGACGGCGGCTGCGGCGCCGATGCCGCGGCTGGCGCCGGTGATGATGACGGTCTTGCCCGAAAGCAGTCCCATGGCTTTCTCCCTGGTGCCTGGCGGGCGGGGTCCGGCCCGATCAAAGGCCCTCGCCGGAGGAAAGGCAAGGGTCATGACCCGCCATGGTTGCCAGCGTGCCGCATCGCGCCTAGATGGCTTTCGGCAGCCAGAGATCCGGAGCGAGCATGACCAACGCGTTGTCGATCGTCGCCTTCTACACCGGGTTGAACGGGCTGATCCTGCTGATGCTATCGGCGCATGTCAGCCGGATTCGCGCCGTCGAGAGGGTGTCGATCGGTGACGGTGGTCGCCCGGCGATGGTGCGCGCCATGCGGGGGCAAGCGAACTTCGCCGAATACGTGCCCTTCGCGCTGATCGGAATGGCGCTGCTCGCGCTGCTCGGTTCGCCCCTCTGGCAGCTGCACGGGCTGGGCATCGTGCTGACGGTCGGGCGCGTGCTGCACGGCTGGCATTTCGCGCAGGCCGACGCGCCGGGCTGGCAGCGCTTTGCCGGTGCGTCGATGACCTTCATCGTCCTCGCTCTTGCCAGCCTCGCGCTGATTCTGCGCGCGGTCATGGGAACGGGTTGAGCCCGTGGCCGATCTGGGAGATCTGACGGCCGCCCTTCTCGACGCCGCGGCCCGTGCGGGGGCCGAGGCTTCGGACGCTCTCGCCGTGGCCGGCGACAGCCTCTCGGTCGTGGTGCGCGGCGGTGCGCTCGAGCAGGCCGAGCGCGCCGAGGGGGTCGACATCGGGCTGAGGGTGCTGATCGGGCGGCGCCAGGCCTGCGTCTCCTCCTCCGACACTCGGCGCGAAACGATCACGGCCATGGCCGAGCGCGCAGTGGCCATGGCGCGCGAGGCGCCCGAGGATCCGTTCTGCGGGCTGGCCGATCCGGCGCAGCTGGCGACGGGCTGGGATCTCGCCGCGCTCGATCTGGTCGATCGCGCCCCGCCGCCCGCGCCGAAGGACCTCGAGACGGCCGCATTGGAGGCCGAGGCGGCAGCGCTCGCGGTGCCGGGCGTGAGCAAGATGGACGAGGCGGGGGCGAGCTGGTCGTCGAGCCGCATCCATCTCGCGGCGAGCAACGGCTTCTCGGGGGGCTACGGACGCACGAGCCATGCGGTGCAGGCCGTCGCGATCTGCGGCGAGGGTCTCGGCATGGAGCGCGACCATGCCTTCGAGAGCCGCAACCATGCCGCCGACCTGCCGGACCCCGCGGAGGTCGGCCGGCGGGCCGGCGAGCGCACCGCGGCGCGCGCCGGCGCCGCGAAGCCGCCGAGCGGCGCCTTCCCCGTGCTCTACGACGAACGGGTGGCGTCGGGCCTGATCGGCCATCTGGTGCAGGCGATCAACGGGACCGCGATTGCGCGCGGCGCCTCCTGGCTGAAGGACGCGCTCGGCGAGGCGGTGCTGCCCGCGGGCATCGACCTGATCGAGGATCCGCTCCGCCCGCGCATCGGCGGCTCCAAGCCCTTCGATGCCGAGGGATTGCCGGTCGCGCGGCGCGCGCTCGTCTCGGGCGGCTTGCTGCAGGGCTGGACGCTCGATCTCGCCACCGCGCGCAAGCTCGGCATGGCCAGCACCGGCAATGCCGCGCGCGGAACCGGCGCGCCGCCCTCGCCCTCCGCAGGCAATCTCGCGCTGACGCAGGGCGAGGTCTCGCGCGCGGCGCTCATGGCCGAGATGGGCACGGGGCTGCTGGTGACCGGGCTGATCGGGTCGTCGATCAACCCCACGACCGGGGATTATTCCCGGGGCGCCAGCGGGTTCTGGGTCGAGAACGGCGAGATCGCCCGCCCGGTGAACGAATGCACCATCGCCGGAAACCTGCGCGAGATGCTGATGACGATCCGCCCGGCGAACGACGCGCGGGCGCATCTCGGCCGGGTGGTGCCGAGCCTGCTGGTCGAGGGGCTGTTCATTGCCGGAGCGTGATCTGGCGCTTCTCGAGGAGGCGGCGCGGGCGGCGGGCAAGATCGCGCTGCGGCATTTCGACGGCGCCCGGGCCGCGACAGAGAAGCCCGGCGGGCAGGGGCCGGTCACCGAGGCCGATCTCGAGATCGACCGGATGCTGCGCGCGGAGCTGACCGCCGCGCGCCCCGGCTACGGCTGGCTCTCGGAGGAGAGCGAGGACGGGACGGCGCGGCTCGCTGCCGAGCGGGTCTTCATCGTCGATCCGATCGACGGCACCCGCGCCTTCATCGCCGGGCGCAGCGCCTGGGGCTCGGCCCTCGCGGTGGCCGAGCGCGGCCGGGTGGTGGCGGGGGTGGTGCATCTGCCGCGTCTGGAGCGCACCTATGCCGCGGGCGCGGGGCTCGGGGCGCGGCTCAACGGCATCCCGATCGGGCCGAGCGGCCGCGCCGATCTGGCGGGGGCGCAGGTCCTGGCGACGGCGTCGCAGTTCGACGCGCTGTACTGGCCGGGCGGCGTGCCCGATGTCGCGCGGCATTTCCGTCCGGCGCTCGCCTATCGGCTCTGCCTCGCCGCCGAGGGGCGGTTCGACGCGACATTGACCTTCCGCGACGCCTGGGAATGGGACGTCGCGGCCGGGGCGCTGATCGCGCAGGAAGCCGGGGCGGCGGTGAGCGACCGGAGCGGCGGGGCGCTGCATTTCAACAACCCGGTGCCGCAGGTGCCCGGGGTGATCGTGGCGGGGCCGCGGCTGCATGCCGAGATCCTCGCGCGCCGGTCGGCGGCATCGACCTGAGCGGTCGCGGGAGGGGAGGAGCCGTGCCGAAGGATCGTCAGGGCAATGCGATGTCCGGCGCGACGCCGGAGGCGGCGGCGCTCTACGATCGTGCGGTCGAGGCCTTCAACCTCTTCCGCGGCGATCCGATCGGCCTGGCCGACGCCGCCGCCGAGGCTGCGCCGGATCTCGCCATGGCGCCGATCTTCAAGGCGCATCTCTATGCCCTGGCGACCGAGCCGGCGGCGAGCGCTGCTGCGAGGGGCCTCGTGGCTCGGGCGCGGGACCTGCGGCTGAACGACCGCGAGGCCTCGCATCTGGCCGCGCTGGACCATCTGCTGGCGGGCAACTGGACCGCGGCGGCGCTGGCGCTCGACCACCATTCGATGCGCTATCCCCATGACCTGCTGGCGCTGCAATCGGGCCACCTGATGGATTTCTTCCGCGCCGGCGCCCGCGACCTGCGCGACCGGATCGCGCGGGCGCTGCCGCAGTGGGACGCGGACCGGCCCGGCTATTCGGTGCTTCTGGGCATGCATGCCTTCGGGCTCGAGGAATGCGGCGACTACGCGCGGGCCGAAGCCACGGGGCGGGAGGCGCTCGACCGCCAGCCGCTCGACGCCTGGGCGCATCACGCGGTGGCGCATGTCATGGAGATGCAGGGCCGCGCCGAGGAGGGCATCGCCTGGATGGCCTCCCGCGAGGCGCGCTGGAGCGGCGACGACGCCTTCTTCCGCATCCACAACTGGTGGCACAAGGCGCTCTATCATCTCGAGCTGGAGCAGGGCGCCGAGGCGCTCGCGCTCTACGACGGGCCGATCCGCGGCTCGCGGAGCCCGCTGGCGGTCAATCTCGCCGATGCCTCGGCGCTGCTCTGGCGCATCGCGATCGCAGGCCACGACGTGGGGGACCGCTGGCAGGAGCTGGCGCGGGCCTGGGACCGCCATGCGGACGGAAAGCTCTATCCCTTCAATGACCTGCATGCGGCCATGGCCTATCTCGGGGCGAGGCGCGAGGCGGATCTCTCGCGCCTCCTCGCGGCCTGCCGCGCCGATCCCGCGCCGGGATCGGAGGTGGCTTCCTGGGCGCGGGCGACCGGGCTGCCGCTGATCGAGGGTTTCGCGGCCTTCTGGCACGGCGAGCACGAGCGCGCGGTCTCGCTGCTTTTCGGGGCGCGGCAGATCGCCAATTCCTTCGGCGGCAGCCATGCCCAGCGCGACGTGATCGACTGGACCCTGACCGAAGCGGCGCTGCGCGGCGGCCTGCGCGGGGTCTCGGAGGCCCTCGCCAACGAACGGCTGGCGCTTCGGCCGCACAGCCCGGTCAACCGGCGCTTCCTCGGCCGGGCGCGGGACATTCCGCGCGACGATGCGGCCGCGCATTCCGCGTGACCCCCGGCGGGCGGCCGTCGATCCCGGGGGCCGGCGCAAGGGACCCGCGTCTGGCAATGCCAACCCGCCCCCAGGCGGCGCCCTCGCTGCGGGGCGGTCGGGCAAGAAGCCATGCGCTCCAAATGCGATAGCCCTGCCGGCGCCGCGGCATTGATTTTGCCGGCGCTCCGGCTATGGTGCGCGCGGTCCA
>ERZ795053.247-NODE-247-length-68741-cov-9.147017_pt1 | contig 68741 bp, 55 predicted proteins | sample MGYA00375137_ERZ795053 | MGnify/ENA primary metagenome ERZ795053 (study PRJEB30182, sample SAMN05720284) | activated sludge metagenome | isolation source: Anaerobic digester | place: Hong Kong | collected 2014-12-17 ...
TATATCATTGGATTCAAATATATCCATAGTCCCTAAGGCACCATTTGCCGCTGATAGCTGAATTTCTTACAAGATCAGGATAATTGTGCTTCAATTTTAGCGGCTAAAACTTGCTTGCTGGTGGCACCAACCTGTTTGTCAACAACTTCTCCGTCCTTAATAAACAGAATGGTTGGGATGGAACGAATGCCGTATTTATAACTCACTTCCGGATTATAATCTACATTGAGCTTACCCACTACCACATTTTCTTCATAATCGTGTGATAATTCTTCCAGGATAGGACTGATCATGCGGCAGGGGCCACACCATTCTGCCCAAAAGTCAACTATGGTCAGTTTTTCAGAGCCCAATACGGTTTCCTGAAAGTTAGCATCGGTAAATTCAAGAGCCATAAATCGTAATTTTTAATTTAGTTGAATTGAAACAAGTGATAAACAGGGTGAGTGGGTAATTAGTTGCAAGATTAAGAAATCTTTAGGTTAAACCGTCGTTCTTATTACAATTTTTCCCATGTTTACCATCTCTCGAAGAACGTAATTGGGGTGGTAATTCGTTATGGTAAATTGGAATAAATATTGACAGCTTAATCATACATGAAGCGACTTTCGGTGATTGCTGGCACCGGTCTTGGTCTGGCATTCCTATCACAAATTTTATATTACGTTTGTGCCCGTCATCCGGAATGGACTTTGCGATGGTATTATCACGGTTTATTCCCCTGGATACGCCGATTCCTTAGTGGGCTGTTAGGCTGGCTTCCTATTCCCTTTTTATACCTTTTATTGTTATTGACGATGATCTGGCTGGTGGCGGCAGGACGATTGATTTGGCGTAATACGACTACTTGGTGGCGAAGAACCTTGTATCTATTGTTGCAGGTTGGTGGGGTAGCCGGATATGTTGTCGCTTGTTTCTATTGGCTTTGGGGATATAATTACGCGACCCCTTCCGTGCGCCAGCGATTGAATCTGGAAACAGCCGGGATGCAAGACAGTGCCATTAGTCAGGAGTTTCACTGGATATCCGACAGCTTGTATTATTACACCGATAGTCCGCCAATCGCTTTACTACGAAGCTCCGGTTTTCAGGAGCCAGATGGATGGATACGAGAAATGAATGCAGCCGTCAAACAAACTCTGGAGTTACTTTCCTGGCCATGCCCAGGAGAAATACCGGTTCGCAAGATCTGGCCAAATGGGGCCCTGCTCCGCATTGAAACGGCCGGCTTTTATCTTCCCTTGACGGGCGAGGCACATTTTGATGCAGGTATGTATCCATTACAATGGCCTTATGTGGTGGCTCATGAATTATTCCATGCCTATGGGATCACGGATGAAGGTGACTGCAATTTTCTGGCGTTAATCACCTGCTGGCATTCGGATAATCCCGTTTTTAAATATTCGGCACTTATGGCCTATTGGCGACAGGTAGCTCCGGAATACCGCAGATTTCATAAAGAAGAATTTGCATCGTTGATGGATTCTATTCCTCCTGCTGTCCGGACCGATCTCGAGTCCATTCATAAATACCTTGATCGTTATCCGGATTTATTCCCCAAAATGCGGCATGCTGTATATAATTCCTACCTGAAGGCTCACGGAATCCGGGAAGGAATGGCTTCGTATAATGAGGTAATTACTTTATTGGATGCCTGGAAGAAAGCATATGGGGTCCCGTTTATTCCTGAAGTAACCAGTTCAGGTAAACCGCGTTTACCGCATCAATAGCTTTGTCCAACTGCCAGTTTTCCCGGTTTCGGGTCTCGACGTAATTGGATATTCCTCGCAACTGGATGAATGGAGTATGCTGCATGAGTGCCGTATAAAAAAATGCGGCGCCTTCCATGGTTTCAATCTCAGGGTTCAAAACATTTACCAGGGAATCCCGCCGTGTATCGGTACCGGTTACCATCGCAACGGTATTCCCTCTCCGTTGAGGTAGGTTGGGGTGGACCGGGGACTCGGCAGCAAGATAAAGACGGCCGCCCTTGAAAGGATATTGATCAACGCCGATCAATCCCAATTGAAACAGGTCATGCCAGCTGCCATCTCTTTCTTCGATGCCAATGTCGCCAAAACATTCTTCCACCACCTGAACGACAGAGCCCAATGAGTCATCTTTCCGGTAACTCCCTCCGATACCAATTTGCACCAATAAGTCATACCGTTCAGCCTGTAACATCTTAGTCAAAGAAAAAGTCGCCTGGACCAGGCCCACACCGGTTACCAGAATCTGGATTTCCTGTCCATCCAGCATAAACGTGGAGAAGTTTTTTTTTCGGGCATTTTCCTCCAGCCACCTGATCGCAGGAGTGAGTTCATAGGTTGTAGCGCCACACAATAAAGACTTCATTTTGATCCTTTTTTAAGTGGAATTTGCAATCCAATTCCAGGTGACCATCTTAATACCGGATGATAGCGCGCTGCCAATTGTATCATCCAACCATCCCAAATGTTCAAGTCAATACCAACTCCAAATTGGTAAGGAGAGAAACCCTGGCCGAAACGGATGCCAAGATGTTCCTGGACCTGATACGTTAGATAAAGGTGATAGTGCCAATCTTCCAGGGTGCTGCTGACGATTTCTGCGCCCAATACCAGGGCATTTGTTGGGTGAAATCGAATGCCCAGTTGATGGTCCCATTGTGCTGGCCGCTCTTCAAGGGAGATGGATTGCGTATAAAAATTGGCCCGGTAACCGATTTGAAGTTCTTCGTTGATGAGAAAGAGTGTGCTTGCCTCCACGGAGAAATTCCAGACGGATGCCCAGTTTAAGATGCTGGTATTCAATAAACCGGCTTGGATTCCGGCAGACCATTTGTCCGAAAGTTTTTTTGCATAGGCGGCCCCCAGAAAAAATTCGGAAAGCGCTTCATCACCCTGGCCTCCAAGTTGAAACCCCAGAAAATTGTTGTTTTGGAGTGGGCGTACCAGAGCAGCATGCGCCTGGAGCACATTGGCCAATGTATAAGGCCAGGTCGTGCCCAGTGATATGCCGGAATTTGTGTATTGACTGAGCAGGGCGGCAGAACCCGGTAAAAAGGTAGCACCGTCTCCGGTTACCGGTAGGACGGTCAGCGCTAATGGTCCCGGCCCGGCAAAGGATCGGAATACGCCTTGCGCGTTGGAAGCAACGGCATATAAATAAAAGATACTGATGATATGTAATCTTATCAATCTCAAATTACTGATTCAGGAAATGAGGATTATTTTTGTAAAACATTAACCGAACACAATGAATGGACCAGTAAGCTGGCAGAAAGCACAAAATAGCGATTCCAAGGAAATCAAAGCATTGATCCGGCAGGTTATGGAGGAATTTGGATTTAAGAACTTTGGTGCCCAGGTGGATGACATGCCTGAGCCGGATGAATTTAATGCAAAGGGGTTTCTCGGTACGCTTCGATACCAGGACCGGATCCTTGGCACCTATGCTTTTTTACCCAGTTCAGAAGATACGGTTGAAATTCAAAAGATCTATCTGGCGCCGGAACTGAGGGGCAATCATCTCGGTCAAGAAATGATGGCGCTGTTGGAACGCATTATCGCTAGGAGAGGTTTTAGAAAAATTACCATGTTGTCTTCAGGGCGTTATCAGGCAGCTCTCCGGTTGTACGACCGGCTGGGTTATAGCAGGCTACAGCGCGCTGAAGATGCTTCAGTTTTTTGTGATTGGCAATTGGAAAAGGTTTTGGCCGATGGCTAAATTACGGTCTAATCATCGTCGTGCGCCGGCTTCTTCTGTAAGCAGGTTGATGCTGCTCGTAATTCTTGCGGCAACAGGTCTGGCATTGGGCTATCAGCAATTCGGCCATTTACTTGGCAGCCTGGAAAATCCAAAGGAAGTCGAATCCGAGCCCATCGCAGAACGCTTTTATCTGCCAGAAGCTGATTTTCCCCTGGAAATAGTACATCATAAGCGGTTCAGCCTGGGTTATCTTGAAACCGAAGAACAGGCAGCATGGGTAGCCTACCGACTCACTGTCCAGGAGTTAAATCTGCCCAAATTGCCACGTTACGATTATTTCGATCCGGATTATTCTGTATCCAGCGGATCTTCATTTCACCGGGACTATACCGGATCGGGATATACGCGGGGGCATTTGGTTCCGGCGGCAGACATGTCATTTGACTCTGCAGCCCTGCGTGAGACCTTTTTGATGAGTAACATTAGCCCACAGCTGAAGGCATTTAATAACGGTGTTTGGCGAGAGCTCGAAGAGCAAACCAGGGACTGGGTTCGGCGTAATAAGGAATTGTACATCGTGTCCGGCCCTATCTTCAATCCGGCACATGAGCGCATCGGTCAGAACCGGGTGGGAGTACCGGAAGCATTTTATAAGGTGCTGCTGGATGTTAAGGACCCGGAATGGAAGGGCATTGGATTTATTATTCCGAATGCGCTCAGCGAACTTCCGCTGTCCGATTATGCATGTACCATTGATTCGGTTGAGCACATAACCCACCTTGATTTTTTTAGTCATCTCTTGAAAGATGATCAGGAAGAAGGATTGGAGTCATCAATTGACATGAACCTGTGGCCGATGCATCCACATCGTTATGAATGGAGGGTAAATGAGTGGAACCACCGGTAAAGGCTTCATGAATGGGTTTGGGGATAAATTGTAAATTTGAAAACGAAAGCAGATAAATACTATGAGCAAAGAATCCTTTTCGCAGGAAATACTGGATGGATATTCTTTTGAGAAATCATCGGTCATTCTCGGGGGCGCAATGTACGAGAAACAGTGCCTTTCCGAACATTTTGTCCGCATCCCCCTGAAGACATTAAACCGACACGGTTTGATTTGTGGAGCTACCGGTACCGGAAAGACCAAATCCTTACAAGTGATTGCCGAACAATTGTCAGCTAAAGGGATTCCATCCATTTTGATGGATGTGAAAGGGGATTTGAGCGGCATTGCCGCTAAAGGAAACTCCAACCCGAAAATCGTGCAACGCCATGAATTAATCGGGTTGCCATTTCTGGCCGATGATAGTCCGGTAGAATTTTTGACGCTTTCAAAGGAGCCGGGTGTTCGCTTGCGGGCAACGGTATCCGAGTTTGGTCCTGTTTTGTTTTCCAAGATCCTGGATCTGAATGAGACCCAGCAATCCATTATTGCCATTCTGTTTAAATACTGTGATGACAATCATTTGCCATTACTTGATTTAAAAGACCTTAAAAAAGTATTGCAATACGTAACCCAGGAAGGGAAGGCGGAACTGGAGTCGGAATACGGGCGGATTTCAAGTAGTTCTATCGGCACCATAATGCGCAAGTTGATTGAGCTGGAACAACAGGATGCCGAAGTATTTTTTGGTGAGCGGTCGTTCGATGTAGAGGACCTGCTACGCAGAGATGCTAATGGCAAAGGCATGGTTTCGATCATTCGTCTGACCGATATCCAGGATAAGCCAAAATTGTTCTCCACATTTATGCTCCAAATGCTTGCTGAAATCTATTCTACTTTTCCGGAAGAAGGCGATTTGGAAAAGCCAAAGTTGGCGCTTTTTATCGATGAGGCGCATCTGATCTTTAATGAAGCATCGAATGCGCTCCTCGACCAGATTGAGACCATCATCAAATTGATCCGGTCCAAAGGGGTAGGGGTTTTCTTTGTGACCCAGAACCCGACTGATATTCCGGCCCCTGTGCTCAGCCAACTAGGATTGAAGATTCAGCATGCGCTGCGTGCATTTACTGCAAAAGACCGCAAAGCAATCAAATTGGTTGCTGAAAATTATCCATTTACCGAAAATTACAAAGTAGACCAACTGATTACGGAGATGGGGATCGGTGAAGCGCTTGTTACTGCATTAAATGAAAAAGGTATTCCAACGCCATTGGTACAGGTTATGATGCGGGCTCCGCAAAGCAGGATGGATGTTCTCACAGAATCAGAAATCGACCAAATCAATGCAAAATCGGAATTGATTCAAAAATACAATCAAGTGATCGATCGGGACAGTGCTTACGAAATACTAAACGATAAGATTGCCCGGTTTGAGGAAAATGACCATCAGGAAGAATTACGCCGTCAACAGGATACCTACCGTTCTACCCGTCGTAGCAAGGACAAATCAGCTTTTGAGAAAGTATTTGAAAGCACCACCACCCGGCAGATAGGCAGAACCGTAGCCAGAGAGCTTACCCGGGGGCTGCTTGGTGTATTGGGCGTTAAGACGACAAGGAGCCGTAAGAAAACCGGATGGTTTTAAGCTCTCCACACAAGTTCAGGGCAAAATTCGACGGCTAGGAAGGCTGGAATTCGATGGGTAGGATTAATTTTTGCCTTTAACGGTTCGGGTACTCGGCGCTTGTTTTTCAAAGCGGTTCTGAAACATGATCACGAAATTGTCCCAGGGTGTATCCTTGTAGTAATCCTTGGCATAAAAATGCATGATCATTTCGAGCTCGTCCGCAGACCTCATTCCCGGAATGGGTTGAATGACCCGGAAGTTCTCATCCATAAAGACCAGGGTAGGGAATGCTAACCGACCGAAAGTCAGTTCTCTGGCCAGGTCGTTGTATCCATCCTTGTATTTATAAGACTTACCAAGAATTTCAATAGGTGTCTTGCACTGGGCATCCAGGCGAACCGGGTAGAAATTTTCGTTGATGTATTCTGCGATGTCCGGCTCTTTGAGGGTGACCGCATCCAGTTTTTTGCAGAAACTGCACCAGACCGTATAAATCTCTACGAGTACCTTTTTCTTTTCCACTTTTGATTTGGAGATTGCCTGGTCCCATGTCATCCAATGCACCTGGACGTTTTGCCCATGAACCAAAGGCAGAAACAGCATGGTAAAGCCCAAACCCCAAAAATACTTCCCCAAAATACTCATGTTGTTATTACACACGTCTAATTATCAAAACAATGTACAATTAATGAACACTAATAGCCAAATCTTTACGCCCGGCACCCATACATTTAAAATAATTTTAACGATTACCATACCAGGTTTGATGCCAGCGTGATCACTTCATTGTCACCCAGCTGAAATCGATTCCGCAGTGCACCCTCGGGTTTTGGGGCCGCAAGCCCATGAGCAAGTATTTTGGTGTTACTGCGAATTATCCGAGCTTCATCCCACTTGTTTTGATGGATAAAGGTGGATAAGGTCTGTGGGCCACCTTCAACAAGAAGACTATTGATGGGGAACTGCATCAAGTTTTCAAAAACAAACTCCAGGTGCCTGTTTTTATCTTCAGGCAATTCAAACTGATGAATGTGCTCAGGCAGTGCCTTCAAGAATTTTGGTATAAATAGGATGGTCGGACAATCGGTATTCCACAGCGCCCTTTGAAGGGGTAAGCGTTCTCTGGTGCTGTATACCACCCGATGCGGTGAGCGTCCCCAATAGAGACGATTGTTGAGTTTCGGATTGTCGACGATGACGGTTTTACCACCAACGAGAAACGCGTCAATCTCGTGGCGCCAGCGGTGCGTCAGAATTTGACTAAAATCATTGGAGATTCGGACATTCTTATCGGGTTGACCCATAAAACCATCCGCTGACTCTGCCCATTTCAGGATGACATAGGGACGATGCTTTAACATTCTCGTGCGGAATGCATTTATGAGCTCTTCTCCTTCTTCCTGCAACACCCCCAACGTGACTTTACGTCCTGCCTCACGAAGCTTGGCAATGCTTTTTCCGGCCACTTGTGGGTTCGGGTCAATGCAGCTTATGACAATTTCTTGCACCGGGCTATCCAGGATGCGGTTGACGCATGGCGGATTAAATCCAAAATGGAAGCAAGGTTCGAGAGATACATACAGGGTTGCCTTGGCCAGCACTTCTTTGGGCAAATCGGCCGCTTTGGATAGTGCCATGGCCTCAGCATGGATATGCCGATACCGGGGATGAAAGCCTTCGGTCAGAATTTGATCTCCGAGCGCGAGCACAGAGCCGACCATGGGATTGGGAGAAGTATGTCCTTCACCCTGCCTGGCCAGATCCAGACAACGGCGCATCATCTTCTCCGCAATTTGATCGGAGGCTGGTTCCAATTCAGTCAATTTATTAAGGAATGCCACAAAAGCCGGGCTTCCCTGGTTTTCATTACTGGAGTGCTTCCTGTACCAGTTCAGCAGCTTCTTTCAGCAGAATTGCAGAACGAACTTTCAGACCGGACTCGTCGATAATCTGTTTTGCTAATTCGGCGTTCGTCCCCTGGAGACGGACAATAATAGGCACCTGAATGTCACCGATATTTTTGTAGGCTTGCACGACGCCATTGGCTACCCGGTCACAACGCACGATCCCTCCGAATATATTGATCAGGATAGCTTTCACATTCGGATCCTTCAGTATGATCCGGAAAGCTTGTTCAACGCGATTTGCATCTGCGGTACCCCCAACATCGAGGAAGTTAGCCGGATCTCCTCCGGACAACTTAATGATATCCATTGTCGCCATGGCCAGACCGGCTCCATTAACCATGCAGCCTACGTTACCATCCAGATTGACGAAGTTCAGATCGTGTTCCCGGGCTTCAACTTCTGTCGGATCCTCTTCATTAAGATCACGCCAGGACTCCAGATCGGGGTGACGGTATAATCCATTATCGTCCAGAGTAACTTTAGCATCTACGGCGAGGATATGGCCATCGCCGGTTTCCAGACACGGGTTAATCTCGATGAGGGATGCATCCGCACCAACAAATGTTTGATAGAGCGACTGGACGAATTTGACCATTTCTTTGAATGCGGTACCGGATAACCCCAGGTTGAAGGCTATTTTACGGGCTTGGAAACCGATAATTCCGACCGATGGATCTATGTATTCTTTATGGACCAGATGAGGCGTCTGTTCAGCTACTTCTTCAATGTTCATACCTCCTTCAGTGGAGTAGATGATGACATTCTGTTTGCGCTCGCGGTCCATTAAAATGGAAACATAATATTCTTTGCAATCCTCAAAGCGGGGCACATAACAATCTTCAGCAATCAGAACTTTTTTAACCAGCTTTCCGGGACCGTTTAAGCCCCCGGGTGTTTGTGGTGTTTTGAGCATCATACCCAGGATCTGGCCAGCTTTTTCATGCAGCTCCTCTTCGTTTTTTACCAGTTTGACACCACCGCCTTTACCGCGCCCACCAGCGTGGATCTGAGCCTTCACCACGGCAACAGGTGATCCGGTCTGGGCACTTAATCGCTGGTAAGCTACAATGGCTTCTTCTTTGGATTCTGCCAAAATACCTTCCTGGACGGGTACACCATACCGTTTTAAAAGTTCTTTGCCTTGATATTCGTGTAAATTCATGTGTTGCGAGTTCGGATTTCAAAATGCTCGCACAAAGTAAGGAAAAGAAGGATTTTTGCCTGAATTATCCCCCGACAATAATTTTTTGAACGACCGTTCCCTGATCAGTTTGGAGCCGGATCAGGTAGAAGCCGGCAGGAATTGAATTTAGTTGGAGTGTTTTGCGATTAGAGCCGGGAGTAAAATATTGACCACTCCAGCGTTGCATCATACGTCCGGAAACATCCATCAGGTTTATTTCGCTGTCAAAACCGATTTCTGAATCCAGCTCCACATGGATAACATCATTGGCTTTTAAAACGGTGGGGTAAATGTTGAGAAACTGGACAAATGGTAATTCCTGGACCGAAACGGTCTTTGCAGTTTTAAAACGACGGGCTGGTGTTGCATCGGCGCAGGTAAAATATTCATTAAATGGTCTCACCCGCCAGAAGTAGTTGCGTTCCGGTTCCAGATCCTGAATCAGGATTGAATCCACATTGGTAATTTCAGACAGTGGGGCATAATCGAAGGATGGTGAACGGTCTACTTCAACCAGATAAAAATCCGCTCCGGAGACACCCTGCCATTTCAACATGACCTGACGGTCGCGATTAACCTGTTCCTGATCTGCAGGGCTTACGAGGTAGACAGGGTCTTTAATTTCGGTGATGTTCGGTTGGTAGTTGCTCCGCAAGTAGTCCCGGTCTTTACTCAGCAAGCTCCGCTGAATTTCAGTCTTTTGACCGTCCGTAAAGATGTAGTTGGAGCATCCAAAGAAATAATTCATGTAATTATTAACCTGAGGCTGGACCGGTTTTCCGTCAGGATCCAGGGCATTCAGCTTATAGGTACAGTCGTTTCCCCCAAAATTGTAATCGGCAGGGGTATCGCAAATGCCGTCTCCTACCGGGTTATTGCCTTGTTCAAGATCCGGATTGCAATTCGAGCCGTCGGCATATTCATTGATGGTGCGTCCGTCAGGAGCATACTTTTGAACCGGATTGCCGTGAACAGCCGGATCCCAGGGTTCATTGTCCCAACCGTGGAAGGTGTGTGGTAAGCTGAAGTAGTGCCCAATTTCATGGGTGAGAACGCGCTCATCCTGGGCATATATCTTACGCACGATGATCCAGTCCAGGGTAAGGCCACCCTGGTAATACGCGGCAATGGGCTGGTCTTCCACAGTTTGTTCGGTGTAGAAGACATTGAGCGCATTAAGCCGGCGCACGTCACGGATAAGGTTTATACCGGTCGTGGATCCCGGCTTGGTATTGATGGTGTTGTTATTGATGTAATTAAATCCGTCCTTCATGTAAAACTGAATGCCCTGATCGGCGTAATTTTCATTCAGTTGGCAAAGGGCGTCCAGTAATTTTTCTTCTTCGATGCGGCCTTTTCCTTGCGCATCGGCGACGATGTGAAATTTAAGGGGAACATAGGTTACTTCCCGGGGTGAAACGAAATCGCCCATCGTCCTGCGGTTTTCAAGCATTTGCTGTTTGATGCTTTCCAAATCCTGGGTACCACAGCGAGGGACAATTTCTTGAGCGTTATTTCTATTGATTGCAGTGAAGAGGAAGAGGAGTGTTAAGATTGACCAAGTCTTATTTCCCACGTTTGCTTCAAGATTATTATTAATGAATTTCAAAAATAGCAAAATTAGTTCCATTATTTCCACATTATTTTTCCACATCGACCTGCATAACTTGTAAGTGTAGAGCGAAATGGAGTACCTTTGGGCGTCTCAAAAAAAGCAGATATTATGGCTAAAGTAACAGTAGTTGGAGCAGGTAACGTAGGCGCCACATGTGCAAATGTATTGGCCCATGGAAACCTGGTAAATGAGGTGGTTTTACTGGACATTCAGGGCGATCTCGCCCGGGGAAAAGCATTGGACACCTGGCAGCAGGCCCCGATCGAAGATTACAGTACGCACGTCATTGGCACTGAAGACTATGCTGCGACAGCGAATTCGGATATTGTGGTCATTACAGCGGGTATCCCGCGTAAGCCGGGCATGAGCCGCGATGATCTGATCTCTACCAATGCAAAAATTGTTCGCAGTGTCACCCAGTCTATCCTGAAATACTCTCCTAATCCCATCCTGATTGTGGTTTCTAACCCATTGGATGTAATGACCTACGCAGCCTATAAAACTTCAGGCCTGCCCGCGAGCAGGGTATTCGGAATGGCAGGTATCCTGGATACAGCCCGGTTCCGTGCATTTCTGGCGAGCGCGTTGGATGTTTCACCTCGGGACATTCAAGCTATGTTGTTGGGAGGCCACGGAGATACCATGGTGCCGTTACCCCGATTCACCACCGTCTCCGGTATTCCGGTGACCGATCTGATCGATTCGGCTGAATTGGATGCGATTATCGAGCGCACCAAAGTAGGAGGTGGCGAACTGGTCAAATTAATGGGCACTTCCGCATGGTATGCACCCGGCGCAGCAGCAGCTCAGATGGTTACAACCATCCTGAAGAACGAACGCAGAATATTCCCGGTCTGTGCATGGTTGGAAGGTCAATACGGCCTTCAGGATATTTTCCTGGGCGTGCCGGTTAAATTGGGCAAAAATGGTATTGAACAAACGATAGAGCTTAAACTGAACGAAGGTGAAATGGCTTTGCTCGAAGCGTCTGCCGGGCACGTTCGTGATGTCATGAAGGTGTATGATAATATGACCTTTTGAGAAATAACCTAAAAGGGGCTTTCACAGCCCCTTTTTTTATTGGTTTGATGAATATTTTGTGTCCCCCATACCGCATGGCACTTTCTTTGCGTTTAGTGCGTTGAAGTAGCAGAAATCCTTGGTCCATGACCCTCCGAATCCTTTTACTTTCCTCCTTGATCGTTGTTTCGAATTTCGTGGCAAAAGGCCAGATCTTGGAACAAGACGTCGAGCAATTGATGCGCTACGACGACACATTGCAAACGCTGGCACATGGCCTTTTTAATGCAGAGAAACCGGACGAGCGTTTTGTCGCTTGCGAACATTTCATAAAGAGCCTGGTCCGTACGCTTAAAGTAGAGAATTCATTTTATTACCCTTTTGAGTCCTTTGAGAATATCTCCATAAAATATCCCGCGGATAGCTCTTTTCGGATATTTACCTGGCAGTTGGAAGTTGCCCCGGGTGATTATCGGTATTACGGAGCCATTCAGTTGAATCAACCGCAACTGAAATTATATCCATTGATTGATCGCTCCTTTAATTTTTCCGATGAAGCTCAGGAAATCACCGAGCCAAGTCAATGGTATGGAGGCGTTTACTACAATCTGTTGTCTTTCTCCGACGAGGGTAAAAAACATTATCTCTTATTCGGGTACGACATTTTTGATCCGTTATCCAGACGCAAATTTATCGATGTCCTGACGTTTGACGAAGACGGCAAACCACATTTTGGTGCACCTGTTTTTGTCCGGGAAGACGGGACGACCTTAAACCGGTTTTTGTTGACGTTCCCGCAGGAAGCGGCCGTTAAGCTAAACCTCGATAAGGAGCGAGGCTTGATCATTTTTGATCACCTAATACCCGATCCTCGCGGAGGCTTGGCCATGGTGCCCGATGGCTCTTACGATGCTTTCCGCCTTCAAAAAGGAAAACTGGTGTGGATTGAAAAGGTATTCAATGACATAAGTAATCAGCCAATTGCCACGGATACGCTGGATCAGGTCCGGATGGGGCCGGTCAAGATTAAGAAACAGTAGGCTCAAATTGCATGGTGATACAGGACTGTCCGGGTTTGCAACGGCCTTTCTCAGCCATTCGGAGCCCGGGAATCCACACTATCTCTTCCTGATCTCTTAATATGAAAAATCGTTCTTTCTTCCATTTGGTGAGCCTGGCATCCGTCAAAAGATCCTGGACGCGATGATTTCTTCCTGCCATTCCGAAGGACCGGATCCGGTCTCCTGGCTTCCAGGGACCCCAGGTCAGCGGCCAGGAAATCATATCCTTATTAAAGTAAAAGGTTCGGTTATCACCATTAAAGTGCTCTGGCATAAAAGATTGTGTTAATTTCAATGTTCCTGAAGGAATGCTGACTTCTATCGGTAAGTCGGTCAATTTGATGATCCTGGGCTTTGGCATCTCCTCCATTTTTGGCCGGATCAAAATGGTTTCACGGTCCACCAGAGCATCATATAATTCTCCGGAAACTTCAGCCCCTGTATGATGCTGCGAGAATGCATTCCACAAGCTTTCAGCTTCCGCGAAACTGAAACCGTAGCATCTGAGCAATTCTCCAAGTACATAAGCCGGACGAGGATACTGCCTTAAGGATGCCGGTCTCAGTTGAAATACACCATCTTTTAATACAATGACCCGGTCACTCAATTCATCCAGGAAGGTCGATAAAAGTTCACCGGCATCTTTTAGGTGATCGATGGTGGCAGCTAATTGTACATTTCGTTCAGGGGAAAGCTCATCAACTAACGGTAGAAGATGATGTCTGATCCTGTTGCGTAAATAGTCATCACCGTTATTGCTGGCATCCTCCAGGTAAGGGATTTCATTTTGGATGATGTATTCGTCAATCATTGCCCGCGGGACTTTCAATAACGGTCGGATTATTCCGGTGTTGTTTTCTGGAATACTCATCATTCCGCGCCAGCCACTGCCACGAATGGCATGGATCATCCAGGTCTCAATCAGGTCATCTTGATGATGGGCGGTGACGATGTAGTCAAATGTGTGTCTTTCTTTTAAGGAGACAAACCAATCGTATCGGAGCTTGCGGGCGGCTTCCTGGGTTGATTGCTTATGGTCAAGCGCAAATTGTTTGGTATCAAATGCTATGGTGTAACATGGAATGGATAATTGCTTCGAATAATTTAGTACCAACTCACGGTCAAGGTCTGCTTCAGGCCGCAACCCAAAATGTACGTGAGCAACCCCCAGATTTAGTTTCAGCTGGTGCATGGCATGCAACAGAGCCATGCTATCTCTCCCTCCGCTGACGGCGATCAAGTAGCTTCCTGAAGCATATTTTGGGTCAAGTGAATTGAAAAATGCCCTAATTGCTGGCAGCATGCCCTGACTATTTTGAAAAAATATAATTTTGCAACCAAATTACTGGAAAATGAAGTATTTATCCCTGGTTTTAGTGCTAGCTCTCTTCTTGGCCAATTGCAAACAAGACCAAAAATCCGCTGTAGCCGACTCAGAGACTACTGCTGCTGAAGTGGCCACAGATACCACCCAAATGGAATCTTCTTCCAGACCTGAACAAGGTTTACAGGGTGAAGATTACGGTGAAACAGAGAAACTGGATACCCCAAAGGACAAAACCTTGTTTTCATTTTTAACGACCAATATGTGGGAGTTCACCCGTGGTATCGAAGGAAGCTCTTTCCCCAACGGTATCGTAGGGAAGTGGATCGTATTTAATGAAGACAACTCCTATCAGACCGGGTATTGGGAAAATATGACCAGCCAGGGAACATGGGAAATTGATGAGAAGACAAAGACCCTTCATCTAACTCCAAGCGATACCAATGAGCGGGAGAGTCAATGGACCATCCGGGCTAAATCCAATTCCATGGTTTTATCCGGTACGGAGAGATACGGGAATAATAGCTCTCAGGTCTTTCTAGCTCGCCGTTTGAGTAAGCCGGAGCGCTCCTATTAACCCCGTTTGGGATTCACTCCAATTAGTAGTACCGGTTGATTACGTGCAGGATTAGGTCTGCCTCTGAAACGATCAGAACCATTGCAATTAGCAGCGACTGCTGTTTGATTGGGGCGATCTTCCATGGCATTGCCCCCATCAGAATGGGTAATAATGGTAGCAGGTACCGTCCATTGATGCCATAAATATAACTTGCTCCTACTTCATTCCATTGCAAATACAAAATCAATGAGGTGATGAGGATGATGCTTCCACCGGTCCATAACAGAAAGACCTTTTCGAGCCGGTGCAGGCTAATTCTATTCGCTAAACTAGCCCAGAAAATGGCAACGAATAACAAAACGGTTGTTCCCCAGCCGATGTAATTAGGTCCCCATCCAAATTTGCCGATCAAATGCCGGAAAACGGAACCCCAGATATCCATCCAGGTATCCACAAAAGCATGAAGGAAGAATACCGGATCTTCGGTCACCAATTTAAGTTGCATCATTGGGTTTACCCCGGGATTAATTTGCAGACCATTCCGAAAGGCCGGATTGTACTCGTTGAAAGGAATAAAAGAAGTTTTAACTAAGGCCAGAAAGAGCATTACCCCGATAACCGGTAGTACAATCACAATCCATCGTTGCCATGTTTTCCATCCAGTTTGTTTCACCAGAAATACAACCCAGGTTACCGGCCACCAATTGGGCCGCTGTAAAGTAAAAAGCAGTCCCAGTAATAAAGCTGGAAGCCACCTTGTCCGGTTGACTTCCAATACCATAAGTAACCAAAGCAGGGTCAATGCTATGGTAATGCCATCGGGGGAGACAGCGGAAACCAGTGCCAGTGTTCCTGGTAAAGCGCCTGTTACAAGAACAAGGTCTCCAGAATCGGGAATTCTTTTGATGAAAAAGAAGCCAACTAGAACCCAAATGAATAACCCTGTTAAACGCAGGATGCGGATAGCCGGGATCCCCCTCACACCGGTCACCGACAGTATTTTTGCAGTGCAGGCAAATGGTAAATAACCTATTGGTGAATAATAACTCACGTTCGGAAAGTCTGCGAATCGTTTTCCATTTGTAAAGGAAATAGCTGAATACTGGGAAGATGATTTCGCGTCCGGGTTATTGCGGAGATACCTGGTCGCAGAATCCAGTGAAATAAGCCACGCAGGCACCAATCCACCGGAACGTTGGTCAGCTTGAGCTCCAAAAAGATGTCCTGATGCCAGATGATATGCCCGGTAGGTATGCGCAGGCTCATCCGGGTTTTGAAATGGAGGTATCAGTAAAATCAGAACAACGCCAAAAACAATGGATAACAAGACAAACCAGGCCGATGGTTTAATGCTGGTTAGTTTATTGAATACCCCGCTCATTCAGGTATTGATGAAGCTTTCTGGCATTGACCAGATGCGCAGTGATCGTTTTTGCAAATACGTGGGATCCGGTGCCGTCCATCTTAGCGCAAAAGAACAAATATTCGTGACGCTCAGCATTCAGTACGGCATCCAGACTCGAAATTGAAGGCATACAGATCGGTCCCGGAGGTAAACCGGCATACTTGTAGGTATTATATGGAGAGTCAACCGCTAAATGTTTGTTTAATATCCGGCGTAAAGTAAAATCACCTACCGCAAAAACGACTGTTGGGTCCGCATCCAGCTTCATGCCCTGATGGAGCCGGTTAAGGTATACGCCGGCAATGCGCGGTTTTTCGTCTACCCGCAAACTTTCTTTCTCCACGATGGATGCCAGGGTATAAACTTCGGTGGGTGTTAACGATTGTGCCTCAGCCTTTGCTTCTCGCCCAGATTTACTCCAGAAACTGTCGTGCTCACGCATCATCCTTTGCAGTAGTTGAGCGGGAGTGACATTCCAATAAACTTCGTAAGTGTTTGGAATAAAAAGGGTCATCAGGGTTTCCCGGGAATAGCCAATCGAGTCCAGAACCCGGGGATTGAGGAGATAGTCCTGGAAGTGTTTTTCATCCGGTTCCAGTTGTTCAGCCAATTTTTCCGATAATTCTGCGATCGTCCTTACGGAGTTAAAGGTTAGTTGGACAGGTTCCTGAATGCCCTGACGCAGATGACGAATGAGGTGGTAATTCGACCAATTAGGCTGTATATGGTACCTCCCGGCTTTGATTTGGTTGGGGTAATTCATTTTTTGGGCTACCCAGTCGAAGGAATTGACTTTGTGGATAAATCCGCCATCAGTGAGGCGCTTCAGGACATCGTCATAGCTGGTACCAGTCGGTATGTAAAGTATCTCGGTCGAAAGCTGGTCAGGAACATTAGCTTTATATATCCAATCATAAAGCCAGTAACCGATGCCGCAAGCGATGACCAGGAGAACTCCAAAAATCCAGAAGACATTCCGTAACAATTTCGCTTTTTTACTCATTGGCAGTTCAATTCAACCTTTTAATAAGATTCGTTTTCGTTCGGGAAGTCCCGATTTTTCACATCGGATATATAACGCTGAACTGCCTCTTTTGTCATATCAAACAGGTCTAAATATCTGCGCAAAAATCGGGGATTAAAATCTTTCGTGATTCCCAGTAAGTCGTGACTCACTAACACCTGGCCGTCGACGTCAGGGCCGGCACCAATGCCGATCGTTGGCAAGTGAACCGACTCCGAAACCGCTTTTGCCAGATGGGCGGGGATTTTTTCCAATACCAGGGCAAAACAACCCATTTCATCCAGAAGTTTGGCATCAGCCTTTAATTTGGCAGCTTCCTCTTCTTCCTTGGCACGAACTACATAAGTTCCAAATTTGTAAATCGACTGCGGTGTGAGGCCAAGATGCCCCATGACCGGCACCCCGGCTGAAAGTATGCGCTTTATCGATTCCTGTATTTCTTCGCCACCTTCCAATTTTATGGCATGTGCTCCGGACTCTTTCATAATCCGTATGGCAGACTTCAATGCTTCCCTCCAATTGCCCTGATAGGAACCAAATGGGAGATCAACCACTATAAGAGCCCTTTTCACAGCTCTTACCACACTCTGGGCGTGGTAGATCATTTGGTCCAGAGTTATCGGGAGGGTGGTTTCATGTCCAGCCATGACATTGGATGCGGAATCTCCCACCAAAAGGACATCAATTCCGGCTTCATCGTAGATCCGAGCCATTGAAAAATCATAGGCGGTTAACATGGAGATCTTTTCTCCTTTGCTCTTCATCTCCTGAAGTGTGTGTGTGGTAACTCGTTTTATGGAATTGTGGACTGACATGAATGTTCCATTTTAAGGCCCCGAAGTTACTAAATTACCGTAACCTATTTGGAGTGCCCGGAAGCAGCATAATTTTCCCGGAACGGTATACCTTTGTGTCGCTATGAGCCGTTTGTTCCTCGTGAAGATTTCTTATTTAATCATTTCTTTAAGCTTAATTGCCGGCTGCTCCAATGAGCTGGTGGTGGAAACTGAAGAATCACGTCTTCCGGTAGTCTACGGGTTGCTGGATGCTGCGGATAGCCTGCAATTGATCCGGATTGAGGCGGCATTGCTTCCGGTGAATCACGGCGGTCCGGATGCCTATCTTTTGGATAGCCTTCACCGGAATACGCAATTTTTTGAGGCTGATTTCGGCGATGCTGCTTCCAGCCAATTGAATCCTTTGGACCGTATCCTTTGGAGTCAAATACCAGAGGTATCGAAGCCACTAGCACCATTTTCCGACTTCATTTACGTGACAAAAATGCAGATTGACCCAGCAAGGTCTTACGTAATTGTTCTATCGGACGAGCATGGCCGGGTGGCATCTGCTGAAACGTCCATTGTGGAGCCTTTTGCAGTCACCCAGCCCCGTACCAGTGAACTCTTGTCACTCAATCGAAAAATTGCCATTCGATGGCAATCCTCTTCCAATGCCTCCGTCTACGAAGTAGCCTGGATGGTTCGCTACATAGAGCAGACTGACTCCGGGCCGGCCAACTTGCAGGTATTGTTGCCTCAGTTGAGCACCGGTCAAATCAGTGCCTCGCTGGAAGGGGAGGCATTCTATCAGGATCTGGCTGGCAAATTGGTGCCCTTGCCGGATGGAAGCAGGACATTAAGTGGCATCTACCTGGTGGTTGTGGGTGGATCCGCTGCCTATGTCGAATTACAACAAGTCTTGCAGGCAGGACAGGGCATCACCGGAATTCAGAATATCCCGGCTTATTCCAATGTGGAAGGCGGACTCGGGGTCTTTACGTCAAGATATACTTCGAATAATGGTCCGTTTCAGCTGACCGGTGAATCCCTGGATTCGCTTCAATACGGTACGTACACCAGGTTATTGGGTTTCTAATCAATTGCATGGTGCATATGGCTCCGATGACTGGTCATGTGCCATGGGCTGGTGGCTATCTGCCTTTTTGTCATAATCATTTAGGGGGCCCAGTCCATCTTTGTCAGCTTAAAACTGCAATTACGTCATGAATTGGTGGATGGTATGCTTCTTGGTTACAAAGAAATGACATAACAATTCAACGAATAGAAAAACTACGAATCATATGGGTAAAATAATCGGAATCGATTTAGGAACCACCAACTCCTGTGTCGCCGTGATGGAAGGGAATGAGCCGGTAGTCATCGCAAATGATGAGGGACGCCGTACGACTCCTTCGGTTGTAGGATTTATGGATAATGGAGAGCGTAAGATCGGAGATCCGGCAAAGCGTCAGGCTATTACCAATCCACAGCGGACCATTGCCTCCATCAAGCGTTTTATGGGTGCCCGGTTCTCCGAATCGAATAAAGAAATAAGCCGCATGCCCTATAAAGTGGTACAGGGCAGTAATGACACCGTACGCATTGATATCGACGGTCGTCAATACTCTCCTCAGGAAATATCGGCAATGATCCTTCAGAAAATGAAGAAAGTGGCTGAGGATTTTCTGGGTCAGGAGATCAAGGAAGCGGTGGTTACCGTACCGGCATATTTTAATGACTCCCAACGTCAGGCGACCAAAGAAGCGGGAGAGATTGCCGGTCTTACCGTAAAACGAATCATTAATGAGCCAACGGCTGCTGCCCTGGCTTACGGCCTGGATAAGAAACACAAAGATATGACCATCGCCGTTTATGACTTGGGTGGTGGTACCTTCGATATCTCCATCCTTGAATTGGGTGATGGGGTATTTGAAGTGAAATCTACTAATGGTGATACCCACCTCGGTGGTGACGACTTCGACCAGGTGATCATTGACTGGCTGGCGGATGAATTCAAAAAGAATGAAGGCCTCGACCTGCGTAAAGATCCGATGGCTCTGCAACGTCTGAAAGATGCAGCAGAACGCGCAAAAATCGAGTTGTCTTCCAGTTCTGAGACCAGTATCACTTTGCCTTACATCACGGCAGTTGATGGTGTGCCCAAGCACATGGAGCAACGCCTGACACGGGCAAAATTTGAACAATTGGTCGATAGTCTGGTTCAGCGCACGCTGAAGCCATGCGAAGAGGCTTTGAAAGATGCCGGCATGTCAAAAAATGACGTGGATGAGGTGATCCTTGTGGGAGGTTCCACCCGGATCCCGCGTATTCAGCAAGCTGTTGAAGACTTCTTTGGCAAGAAACCGAACAAAAGTGTAAACCCGGACGAAGTGGTTGCCGTTGGTGCTGCTATCCAGGGGGGCGTACTTAGTGGTGATGTACAAGATGTCTTGTTGCTTGATGTTACGCCGTTAAGTCTTGGGATTGAAACTATGGGTGGCGTGTACGACGTAGTCATTGAATCCAATAGCACGATTCCAACTAAAAAATCGAAAATTTATTCGACGGCATCGGATAATCAGCCTTCCGTTGAGATTCACATCCTGCAGGGAGAACGCCCGATGGCTCGGGATAACCGGACGGTAGGACGGTTTATTCTGGATGGTATTCCTCCCGCACCGCGCGGTGTACCTCAGGTAGAAGTGACTTTTGACCTGGATGCAAACGGAATATTGAATGTATCTGCAGTGGATAAAGGAACCGGCAAGAAGCAAAATATTCGTATCGAAGCATCAACCGGTTTGTCAAAAGAAGAAATCGAGCGGATGAAAGCTGAAGCTGCAGCCAATGCAGAAACGGATAAAGCAGCGCGCGAACGTATCGAGAAGTTGAATGCAGCCGATGGTCTGATTTTTCAAACCGAGAAGCAAATCAAGGAATACGGCGACAAAATCCCTGCCGATAAAAAAGAGGCGATTGAAAAAGCTGTTGCCGATTTGAAAGATGCGCATAAAGCAGAAGATCTGACCCGGATTGATACAGCAACCAATAACCTGAACACGGCATGGCAAGCAGCCAGCCAGGATCTTTACAATGCTCAGCAAGGAGCACCGGATCCGGGAGCCGGAGCTCAGCACACTGCCGAAAGCAATGGAAGCAGTGATCAGGGCGCTGAAGATGTTACAGACGTCGAATTCGAAGAAGTCGACGATAAGAAATAGGCTTCCTAAAAGCAACATATTAAAAGGGTCATTCCAGTCGGGATGACCCTTTTTTGTTTACTCAGTTTCATGGAGGGACCCGGTAGCCGTTTGACCGACCGAACTATTGATGTATATTTGATTTTTACAAAAAGTTAGAACGCATGCGAAACCGGTCACTGGAAGATTTTTATCAGGAAATAGCTGAAAAGAGCGGTCGTCAAATCAGTGAATTACTGCCCCCGGACATCCACAAGGATATCGGGCATTTTAATGTTTTTGACATTGCTGACACCATCCGGGAATTCAAACGCAAACAGGTTATGCCCTATGATCGCCGGGCTTATTATAAGATCAGCCTTATCCGGGGTAAAAACCGCGCCGAGTATGCTGATAAGATCATCAACATCAAGCAGAATGCCTTACTGTTTGCAACGCCGAAAGTGCCTTATCACTGGGTGCCGGAGGATGAAGTCCAATCCGGTTCCTATTGTGTCTTTACCGAAGCGTTTATGGTCAAAAACAAAAGCGGTGTCCTCCTGGACGAACTGCCGATATTTCGTACCGGAGGATTCCCGGTTTTTGAGATTTCTGAAAGTCAGGCTTCAGAAGCAGCGGAAATATTTCGGAAAATGGAGCGTGAAATCACCTCGGAATACGAGTATAAATATGATTTGCTGCGCAGTTATGTTCTTGAGCTCATTCACTTAGGGCAGAAGTGGCAGCCACTCCAACCGGATCAGGTAGAGCAGAATGCTTCATCAAGGATTGTGTCTTTATTCATCGAACTCCTTGAACGGCAGTTTCCCATCGAAACTCAAAATAATCGCCCCTTACGTTCCGCCACCGAATATGCTGAGCGGTTAGCCATTCATGTCAACCACCTCAATAAAGTACTTAAAGAACAGACTGGTAAAACCACTACGGACCTGATTCGGGGCCGGATGATCCAGGAAGCAAAAATATTACTTCGCCAAACCGATTGGACGGTTTCAGAAATTGCCTTTAGTCTTGGTTTTGAAGAAGTAGCTCATTTTTCAAATTATTTTAAAAAGCAAACCTCGCTAACACCGCTTGCATTCCGCTCCTAGCCCAGATTTGATATTTGCAAAGGTGTGATTGAATTTTACAAGGGATGCATCCTTGAATTGACGGTACTTTGTGTCATTCAATTGCATTAAAAAGAATACTAATGAACACAAAACAAAAAATCGCACTGGTTACCGGTGGAAGCAGGGGACTTGGACGCAATATGGCCATTCATCTTGCAAAAAAAGGAACAGATGTAGTGATCACTTACCACTCCAACAAAGTACAAGCTGATGAGGTGGTTGCTGAAATCCAACGGATCGGGCAGAAAGGTTTTGCCTTGCAGCTTGATACCAGTGATAGCTCGACTTTTGATGCTTTTTATACATCACTTTCCAATTATCTAAGCGCTACTTACGGAAGTCCTAAATTTGATTTTCTCATCAATAATGCGGGAACTGGCCTGTACGCGCCGTTTGCAGAAACCACAGAGACACAGTTCGATGCGATGGTCAACATCCATTTGAAAGGTGTTTTCTTCATGACACAAAAAGCTTTGCAGTACCTGAATGATGGAGGGCGAATTATCAATCTTTCCACCGGATTGGCTCGCTTTTCACTTCCGGGATATGCAGCTTATGCTACCATGAAAGGTGGTATTGAGATCTTATCCAAATACATGGCTAAGGAATTAGGAGCCCGGAAGATAGCTGTTAATGTCATTGCTCCCGGAGCAATAGAAACGGATTTTGGCGGCGGACATGTCCGGGACAATAAAGAACTGAATGCTTACATATCCAGCGTTACCGCCTTGGGACGGGCAGGTTTGCCGGATGATATTGGTGGCGTCGTCGCCTTCCTTTGCACGGAGGAAGCAGGGTGGGTAAATGCGCAGCGTATTGAGGTGTCCGGAGGAATGAACCTCTAAGTATAAAATACAATATTTCAAAGCCACCGGTGTTTGCCTCCGGTGGCTTCTTTATCAACAGGTCAATCAATAGACAATTTATGGCTTACCGTGGGCTCTCCATGGTTGCCTTCATCTGAATTAATTTATCCGGACTTGGCTTTTTACCATCATTAAAGTTGGTTGCCTTTTCAATAAATCGCTGATCGATTTTGAAGAGTTTAAATTGGGCGATTTGAGATGCTGTCAAGTTTGGATAACCCGCCTCTTTCATTTCTGTTATATAGGCTTTATCAATATTTGCAACCTTCATTTGGACGATATCTTCATTGGAAAGGCCATCATAACCCAGAGAGGCAAGATCCTTAAGATAAGCAGGGGTGATGCCCAGGGCTTTAAACTGGACCAGCATGTCCGGATTAAGGTTTTTAAAACCTGATCTTTTCATGTCTTCAATGTAAGTGGCATCGATTTGCATTGCTTTGAATTGAACCAGCATATCCGCGGACAAATTGAATCCTAGTTTACGTACGGACTCTACATACTGCTCATCAACTTGCATGGCAACCAGACTAGTGATCTCTTCCTGAGAGAGATCCTCCCCGAATGCTTTTTTTAGTTGCTTAATTCTTGCACCATCAATCTTTAAAGCCTTATTGGAGATGATCTGAGAGGCAGCCAGATCTTTTAAGCCGACTTCCTGCAAATCACGAATAAATGCAGGTGTTATATCCAAGGCAATGAATGCCATCAGATCACCACTGTTGAGATTTCCATAGCCTAATTTTTTTATGGACTGGAGGTGGTCCAGGTCAGTGCCTTTAACGGTGAGAAACATCATTTCCTGAGTAGCTAGTTCAGGATAACCCATGCTGGTCATGGAGTGGATAAAATCCATATTTGGAGCAAAAGAATAGGATCCGGAGCCATTTTCTGATTTAACTTCCCCCTGGAAGGTGATGGTTCCTGCTGGCTTGCGCAGGTAAAAGGTAACATTAGTACCCATCTGGTATCCTTCAAAATCGGAAGCCTGAAAGTCATGTTCAAACCGGTACTCATGTTCACCTTTCCAGTCCTGCTTTAAGGTGAATTCTAATTTGCCGTCCTCCAGGATCATGACCCACTTTCCCTGGATCATATCTTTATTTTGAGCCTTGACGGCGATTGCTGTCACGCATAACCAGAGCATTAGCGTGAGCATTCTTACATTCCATTTCATAGGTTTCATATGTTTTTATTGGAATAACCGGATGCGGAATTATTCGTTACAGAAAATCACAAATATCTTTTGATTTGAATGTCACCATTGTAGGTTCTCAGGATGTATTCAGGTCCTCCACCATTGATCTTGGACGATTTCCAGTCAAATAAAGGACTTGATTCCTGTCCGGCTTCCAACAAAGGAAACACACTTATTATATTTCCGCGGGAAGTATTCAGTTTGAGATTCGCATGCGTTGCTTCGGGCAAGGACAGTTCTATATCGCCTTCTATGGTGGTTGCCATAATCGGATCATCCGGATTTACCTCTTTAAACCTGGCTGTAATATTGCCGTAGACTGAATTTAGTATGGCTGAGCCTGAAATATTATCCAGCATTATTGAGCCCTGGGCATTGTCTACTTCGATTGCTCCATTGATCCGTATTACGATTACATCCCCGTTGTCCCGCGACCGCAGTTGCAAGGTGAAATGACGAGGTATTTTGATGTCAACGTCAATGGTATTGCCTTGAGCATTGCAATAAAGAATTACATTGGTCTCTTGTTGATCGTAAGTGAGTTTCCAATCGTTTTGCGTTTTGGAATCCTCCTGGTTAAATCTGGCGGTGGCCGTAACGACAATGATGTTTCCATCATAACCGGTAACTGATATGGATCCTTTCGGGTTATCAAAGGTGAGTCTGCCGGAAAGATCCGGCTGATCCAGTGGAATAAGTACTTTTTGAGTCTGACCAGAAAGCTGGAAATTCGTGAAAAGCACGCTTCCGAAGAGAATCAATACCCGAATCACAACTAATCGATGGTCAACTAAGGCCCTGAACGGTTTCATAGATCTGCGTCTTAATGTTGTAATTCAAATCTGGTTTTTCAAGGATTGATTTCAGCATCGGTAGTGCCCTTTTCTCACCCAGGAGAGCCATTAGTTCCGTTAACCGCAGGAGGACCACCGGCGAAGTCTGTTGTTGCCCAATCGCTTCTACCATCCCTGCCATTACCTGGTCGTTTTCAACATGTTTTGCCAGGGCTTCCAGAGCTACTAACCGGACATTGTCGTTCGGATCATGGTTGAGGGTACTGAGTAGTGTTGCATAAATTTTATCATCGGGGTTCTTCATATCGGCCAGCATATTGATCGCTTGGATCCGTTTTCCGGGCAGCGGTTGCTGGATCATTGTCAAGGCCAATGACTCACGCAGGTCCCGCACTTCTCCGGACAAACCGGTAATCTCAACGGATGATTTATTGCGGGTTGATAATACCGAACCACCAAGCCATCCCATTACAAACAAGGCGATCCCTGCGGCTACAGCATACCAGTATAAAGCGGTGCGCGATCTTTGAGGAAATTGGTCCCTGGTTGTTATTGCCGCGTCCAAAAAATCATAAAATTTCCGGTCCAGGCTTTCTGTGAGTTCCGGTATCGGAGTCTGGTCAAGCAGTCTTTCTGCTTCCTCAATTTCCTTTCTCTTAGGATCTGTATTTTCCATAGGTCAGGTGCTTTCCAGATGAGAATAAATTTTTTTTAATTCGATGAGTGCCCGGTGAATTTTTACGCGTACAGCTCCTTCAGTTGTATCTAATATTGCTGCAATGTCCTGATACTTTAAGCCCTGAATTTTTGCCAGGGTAACGGCTTCCCGGTCGTCCTCCTTTAACCTGGACAGGGCCCGGTTTAGCAGGATTATCTTCTCTTGTTGTTCCAGGGATTTATATGGGTCCGGTTCTCCGGAAGGTTTGATAGCCAAGGAATCCGGTCCTGCATAATGGCGAAAAGATTTTGAATAATCAACGGCGATATGATGCGCAATGTGAAACACCCATTTGGCGAATGATCCGGTACCTTTAAAACTGCTCCGGTATTTCAGGACTCGTACAAAGACCTGATGGACCATATCTTCACTGAATGCGTGGTCTCCGCAGGTAACCCGATAGAAGTAACCGAACAACGATTGTTTATACCGTTCATAGAGTATGCCCAACTTCGCCAGATCGCCCTGGGATACCTGGATCATCAGTTGAATTTCATCCACCGGCCGTTTGGTTTGTACTGTAAGTATGATTCTCGCCCTATGTTGAACGAATATCATTCATGTTCCTATACAAGAACCGGGTTTGGAAACGAATGTTACAAACACAATACATTTATTGACAACATACTTTGCCATCAACCAGGAAAGCCAATAAATGCCCGGATATTCGTGCAGAGGCAGGACATCATAATCCGTCGTAAAATTTCAAAATGTTGAAATCCAATCAACTATCAACATGGACCGTTTACATACGGAAGATCAAAATGCGACCTAATGCACGTTTTGGGTTTAAATAGGCGCTATGGCTTTACGACACCCTGATGAAATAAATAGTCCACGGTGACATAGCACATTGCTTTCACACCGGTTTGCATGCCGCTCTCGTCAATAAAGAAGTCAGGCGTGTGGTGTGGTGCGGCATACCCGGGAGGTGTATCCAGAGGTTTTCCACCGGTTGACCAGAACAGGGAAGGGACCTTCTCAGCGAAGAAGCTGAAATCTTCAGCGCCAGTACGAGCCTGTGTCACCAGAACATTGTCAGCGCCACCCGCGGCTGCCTGGAGCGATGGGACCATCATCTGAGTCAGATTGGGGTCGTTGTAAGTAACCGGAACTCCAATGGTAATCTCTACATCGGCCTTGGCTCCGGCACTTTCGGCGATTTTGGTTGCTGTCAGACGGATCTTTTCGTGAATGATACGCTGCATGGTTGTGTCCAATGTCCGGATCGTTCCGGTCATCTCACAGGTTTCCGGGATGATGTTGTTTCGTACGCCACCCGTGATTTTACCAACAGTGATCACGGCCGCTTCCTTGGTGAGTTCGGTTTGTCTGCTGATGATGGTTTGTAGCCCCATGATAATCTGCGCGGAAACCGTAATGGGATCTATTCCAGACCATGGTTGCGATCCATGGGTTTGTTTGCCAGTCACTTTGATGTTGAAGACATCAGCAGCTGCGAGCATGCCTCCCGACTTGTAAACCAATTTACCGACATCCAGACCACTGCCAATATGCTGGCCAAACATTACCTGAATGCCATATTTTTCGAGCAAGCCTTCTTTGACCATCAAGCCGGCTCCGCCTTCTTCTCCGGGAGGCGCACCTTCTTCTGCCGGTTGGAATACAAAAACAACCTTACCGCGCAGTTGGTCCTTCATATCCTTTAGGATGGCAGCTGTTCCCAGCAGCATGGATATGTGGGTATCATGTCCACAGGCGTGCATAACGCCGACTTCCTGGCCGAGGTAGGTACTGGTTTCTTTGGAGGCAAAAGGGATAGGAGTGCGTTCGGTTACAGGGAGTGCATCTATATCAGCTCTGAGCCCAACCGTAGGTCCTGGCTTGCCGGAGTCCAGTACGGCAACCACACCGGTTTTGGCAAAGCTCCGATCTACCTGGTATCCCATGTTGGTTAAATATTCCGCAATGGCATCTGCCGTCTTGAATTCACGATTGGAGAGCTCCGGATATTGATGAAAATGATGCCGCCATTGAATAACCTGCTCATTCATCGCTGCAGCTTCTTTATCAATTTGGGCATGCAAGTCTAGCATATTCTGTGCTTGCATATAGATAACGGTGAGTAATAATAGGGCGGTATTGACTATTTGGTGAAGAATTCTCATTGGTATTATCTTAATCGTTTATCAAATGGAAGACGGCAGGAGATCTTCAATAAAACTTCCTTGGTTATGAATTTATTTACCGTGTGCAGTCAAATAATCGGCGGCAACCATACAAAGGGACTTTACTCCGGTTATCATGCCGTCCTCATCGATGAAAAAATCAGGTGTATGGTGTGGTGCGGCATACCCGACCGGAGTATCGAGCGGCTTACCACCGGTGAACCAAAACACGGAAGGAACCTTGTTGGCAAAGAAGCTAAAATCTTCCGCACCGGTTGTGGCATCCATCACCTGCAGATTCCCGCACGCAGCTTCCAGTGAGGGTACAACTTCCCGGGTCAATTCCGGATTGTTGTAGGTAATGGGGTATCCGATTGAAATCTCAACTTCTGCGGTAGCACCAGCACTTTCGGCGATAAGGATGGCCGTTTGTTTGATCTTTTCATGGATTTTACGTTGCATACCTGTGTCGAGGCAACGAATGGTTCCACTGAAATCAGCCTCTTCAGGTATGATGTTATTCCGTACGCCGGCATGGATCCTGCCGACGCTGATGACGGCCGCTTCTTTGGTGAGCTCCGTCTGCCGACTGATAATGGTCTGTAGCCCCATGATGATCTGCGCGGAAACAGCTATCGGATCGATGCCGGCCCAGGGTTGTGACCCGTGTGTTTGTTTGCCTTTTACCTTGATGAAGAATTCATCGGAGGATGCCAACTCACCACCCGGTTTGTACTGAATGGTTCCGACATTAACACCCGACCAGATGTGCTGTCCAAAAAATACATCGATACCGTATTTTTCAATCAGCCCTTCTTTAACCATCAAAGCGGCACCACCTTCCTCACCGGCGGGAGCACCTTCTTCGGCTGGTTGAAAAACGAAGACGATCTTACCATTCAACTGATTTTTCATATCCTTAAGAATGGAAGCGGCACCCAGCAACATGGAAATATGGGTGTCGTGGCCGCAAGCGTGCATAACGCCAACTTTCTGACCCAGGTAGGTGCTGGTCTCTTTGGAGGCAAATGGAATCGGTGTACGCTCTGTCACGGGCAACCCATCGATGTCCGCACGCAGTCCGATGGTAGGACCTGGCTTACCGGTATCCAGTAGGGCAACAACACCTGTTTTGGCAAAGCCTCGATCAACCTGATACCCCATCTCCATAAGGTATTTTGAGATGGCGTCGGCCGTTTTGAACTCCCGGTTTGACAACTCTGGGAATTCGTGAAAATGACGACGCCATTGCACCACCTGATCGTTGATGGCAGCTGCTTTCTGGTCAATTATGGTGTGGAGGTTATTATCTCCGGACATGGCTTTCTGGGCCTGTCCGTTGGTTGCAGTTATTATAATGAGTAGTGCCCACAAAATCCTGATTTTCATGCAATCCGCTTTTTCGAGATGAGCGATCAAGTTAGGCATTTCCTCATTAAAAGCAAGAAATCCAAATGGACCTTGATGGGGTAAGAAATACAGTTGTATTAAGAAGACAGGTTGGCATTTACCATAAAGAATATCACTCCTGCCCGCAAATCAAGATTTTGTGTGGTTCGGAAAGCCATTGGTCCCCCCTGATTTGTAGAATATGGATTCCCGGGGCTAACTGGATGGGTAAATGGAACCTGTATTCGGCTTTCCCAAATTCTAGGGTGAAATTTTTCATAAACACAACCTGACCGGAGAGGTTGGTAATTGAGAGCCACACCGATTGGGTACTTGGAGCATCCAGTTCGATATTAAGCTTATTCTGAAGTATAGGATTGGGGTATATCCGAATTGGCATCTTCTTTTCTGAAGATTGTAATGCCGTGGAAGGGTCAAAAATAGTCTGACCAGCCAGGAACAGCAATTGCCCGCCTTCTACGTAATTATCTGCAAGGGAGTCTTGAATGGTATGTGCCTGAACTGTAGTAAGAAACAATGTGGATTCTTCCGGCAGGGTAAAATTTGTGGATACATCGCGGATGCCACCCAATCCCCAGGCACCGGTTACTGATGGTTTCAGGTCCGGCAATCCAAATGGCCGGGCAGAACGATTAATACGTGCAATTCGATAAGAAGCGCCAGTCTCCAGGTTATATTCCCAAGTTGAAGTCTCTTGTCCAGAGGATTTTCCAAAGAGTGGGTTATGCAAAGCACCGGTTTCCTGGATATATAGCCTGTTGGTGTTGGTCCATTCAACCGCGCCGGGATTCCTTATCCCGAAATCTGGATTAGGAAGGTTATTACCACTGAAGTCATCCCCATCGTAGATTATGGTGATGTTAGCGGAGTTATCATCCGGATTAATTGTCAGGGCCAGGACACTGCCCCAGGCATTAGAAGGGGTGCTATTCCCGTCTCCATTCGATGTCATAGCTACTTGATTGGGCTGATTTGGATTGACGGAAAGTCCGCCGGGATAAGAAAATAGGTAGGCTCCAACATTATCGACGAAACTCAATAAGGTTGTTTCGGTAGCAAAACCCATCGCATCGAAACCCACAGTCCCTGCTTTATCTGGTTGAAATACAGGCAATTGGATAAAGTGGCCATCCTGTTCAGCATGGGCGCCCTGAAATGAACCTTGCATAATTGGTGCATCGGGAACCCAGGCGAATAAATTTCCTGATTCTAATCCATTGTTGTTTAGAAACCCATTGCCCATGCCTTCACCCGGTGAGCCAACCCAAAGCAATAGGGGAGAATCTGGCCGATCCAGTGTTAATAATGCGGATACAGATCCGGACTGACCGGCAAATAATGCAATAGATTTCCAGGTTGCATGCCCCCACGCGTTAATGGCATAAAGTGACTCCTGATAAGCATCAAGCGCATAAAAAGTGCCATCAGAGGTTGCCTCTCCTACAAAGAAAATATCATTCTGAAGGTTGTAGTGCAACGCTGGTACCAATAACCCCCCCGATAGATTACTCAATCCTGATACTATTGACCCACTGTGATTAACTTGTGATGCAGTTTGCACTTCAGATCCGCTACGGTCAATTATTTTCTGATAGGCGATGGAAGATCGCTCAATTTCTCTGGTCACTAGATTTAGATCCAAAGCCCAAATCCTTGAGCCATTTAACAGTAAGGTGTTATTTAGGTAATAAGGTCCACCGGCATCTTCGTCAATCTTGTTATTAACCAATATTCGAATCTGTCCGGTGGGCAACTCAAAGATGCCAATGCCATCGGGAACCCCGGGCAGATTATAGCCATGTGGGCTTTCACCAACCGTCAAAACCGGGGTGGTGTGATTACCATTCAGTCCAGTCAGCATGGCTACCTCTGTGCTAATGAAGGTATTGGTGCCTTCCAACAATAGAAGCTGCCCATAGGACCCTAAATCTCCAAGGACGCTCTTAGCATTCACTCCAACCAGGAAAACAGAGGTGTTGTTTTGGCTGGCGCCCAAGAATCCGGATACATCTACCAGACCAACTGGGGACCAGGCACCAGGTTCGGAACTTGCCGTGTCAATCAGGTCACTGGGTAAACCTTTGCGATTTACCTGACCGATACGGGTAATTTTACCACTTCCCGGGTTTAACTCCCAGACTGAAGAGCCCAAGTCCAGAAATCCGCCAAAATCGACATTACTATTTGCCTCATCTTCCGTGATATAAATGCGACCATTGGAAGACCACATTACACCTGAGGGAGAGCGGATGCCAAAAAAAGGTGCAGGCACCTGTCCTGCGCCTCCATCATCACCATCGTAAAGGATGTGGATAGTGGCTGAGGTAAGTCCAAGGCTGAGGTCAATCTGATAGGTTGTACCCCAGGCATCAGATGATATATTATTCCCTCCACTTGCGGTAAATGTGGCCTGATGACCAAGTAATGGGTTTACCGAAATGCCACGAAGGCCATTAAATGCAAAGGCATTCACTAAGCGTGCTAGGGACTGTTGGGTAGACCAAGACGCATACCCCAGATCATCATAGCCAGTAACACCAGCTTTGCTTGAATCGTAAAGGTTTAATTTGAAAAAGCTACCGTCTGCTGGAAACCCAGTGCCATGAAATTGACCGGGATTTGTGACTACGTCGCCAGACCAAACATATACATCTCCAGCGGCTAGTCCATTTTGATCAAGAAAAGATCCATTCCCTAATTTATCTTTAATTCCAATATAGAGATAAAGATGTCCACCAGGGGTGCCATCTCCGAATAAAAGACCAATTTTTCCTTCTTCCACCTCAACAGCTGCAAACTGGTAAAATGCTCCCCGGCCTAAAGCCGGAACAGCCCAAATTTCACCCTCCTGAAGGTCCATAACATACGCCAGGCCTTCTTCCGATCCTTCGCCGAAAAGCATGATATCGTCGTAAAATCCATATTGCCCGGAAAGAAAGAGCGTGGAAATACTAAGGTGATCGAACCCAGATGAGCCATTTCCATTTTCGTTTATTTGGCTTGCGTTAGTGACTTCATTGCCTTGACGGTCGTAGATGATGCTGAAGGGTAATCCAGCATCCTTTGGCTTGTTGGTGACCGGGTCAAGGTCCAGGTAACTGAATCGGCTGCCAGTGAGGAATAAACCGTTTTCGACTTGATAGCTTACACCACCATCAGCTGCAAAATCGTGTGTGATCAAGAGTCGGTTATTGCCTTGCTCCGTTTTATAAACGGAAATTCCAGCAATATTTCCTGGGATAGAGAATCCATTCACCGGTTGTCCGACATTTTGCAGGACAGTCTCTATCCATGCGTTAGATCCTTTTAGGAGAGGTTCCTGAGCTTTGCTTTTGAGCTGGAAGGATAATACAAACCAGAAAAGGACCAGGAAGTGGATTTGTGTTTTCATGTGGCAAATTTGGATTGAGACATCCTTCAGGCCGGCACGACTAAGTTATAACAAATTGGCATACGGTATTAAATACATTAATGATTTTTTTGATTTGAAGATATGTTCATCCTTCGAACCTTAGATAAAAAGAAAAAAGAGGTTGATAAAAAATATCAACCTCTTAGGTATAAAGAATAAAGAAGGAGACTAGTTCTTTATCAAAAGTTTTGCTGAATGCAGGAGTCGGCTTGACGTTCTGATTTCAACGAAATAAAAACCTTCCGGCAAGTTTGCATGGCCGATCCCAAGCAAGAGGTGGTTGTATCCCGCCTGGATCTGAGCTGTCTGGGACCATTGTTTTTGACCCAATGCATTGAAGACGTTCATCGTTGCAGGCAATGCTTGCAAGGACTGAAATTCTAAATGAAGTGAGCTGGAACTACTAGGATTTGGATACATCCGGAAACCTGCTAACGGTTCCTCAAGATACGATCGACGGGTGCTGGTCGAATCCGCTAATCCAAATAAAGAAACCGTTCCACTAACCTCATTGGAAACTACTACCAGTTCATGACCCGTTGGACTTTGATCACCTGGAATGTACAAAACGTATTCCGGGCCAAGATCTCCTGCTTCCGGTGCAGTTGCATCGACAATTGCAAAATCCCGGTGATTGGCATAATTAATGAATGCTGGGCTCGTTGGATCCGTGATGTCGAATATCACAACCCCACCTATCCGCTCTAATCCAACCAAGGCATAAATGGTGTCACCATGATATGCTATCGTCAAAGCTTCAGGTTCCGGTCCTTTGTCATCAGAGCGGCTATCCTTAGAGTCATTTTCATCATTGGTGCTGTTAAAATCATCAGGAAGCCACTCAGCAGTAATTTGTTCGATAGCATTTCCACTATCATAAACCAAATTCCCATATTGATCCCAGATCGTGAATGATCTAGCCCCATAGGAAATAATGCGGTCAAAGTCTCCATCGCCATCGAGATCGCCAGTTGCAGAAGTAGTTTTTAATCGTCCAATGTTGTCGTCGGCTTGTAATTCTGTTGCATTTGGAAATGCGATAGGATCCAACGTAAGATCCTTAACCCGTTCTTCTTCACTATATCCGTCGTAGTCGCGTGAATCTCCTTCGTTGACCGTAATAAAGTAAGGAGCCCCATCCACTTTGTAGGTGGCGATCGCATCAGGCATGAAGCTGCCCAGCGTGGGATGACTGACAATATTGATGGCATCATCACGATCACTAGCATCCATTCCATAATTACTGTCGAATGCGATCAGACCTAATGAAGTCACATCGGAAACACCCGCGCCGTTCAAGCCAAAATCGTTATCATTCAGAACGACAATCGTACCATCAGGCAAAAGAGAAACCCCTTCAGATTTATCGCTTGGCAGGTATCCGATACTGGGTAGATTAAGTACTTTTCTTTTCCAAACCGGTCTCACACCGGCATTGGCCAGATCATCAGCCGTCATCATTTCCAGGGTTTTGTCATCCGGTCCGGTAGAACTGGTTTTCAGTGATAATTCGGTGCCGAGCAAATTGGTTGCCGTTCTGGTATCAATTTCGAAGATGTATTTTTTACTTACCGGTCCTTGTTCCGGCGTTCCTGAGTCTCTTTCAAGAACCAGGAATTTTCCATTTCCAGCATAAAAAGCATCTCCGATTTTATCTACTCTGCTTAATCCAAGACCACTTTCGCGATTGCGTTCCAGTAAATAAACAAATTCACGGACTGGCTGTCCGTTATCCGGATTGATTCCGAGGATCCGAATAACATCGGTCTTATTTCGAACGCTGTTGTCAGGGTTTTCAATCGGAGACTGAATAAATGCATAGATAATGTTCTCATCCGTATCCAGGGCAATTGCTTCAAATCCCCGGTTTGATCGTCTTTTGGCATATACGGCCGGTAGCGTTTCGGCACCATAATAACCGGCTTCCTGGGGGACATCTCCAAAGGAGGCTGTTCCTTCCGGAACATATCGTTCAATCAATGTACCGTTCGCATCGACATGATATATAGCAGGTCTGTTTTCGTCACACATCCAGAAATTGCCACTGGAATCACGTACTATGCCTTCAAAATCACCGCCAAAAGGGTCAAATTCGAGCTGATGGTAAGTGACCTCACCAACGGTATAGTCCGTTGAAGTATACAATGAATCATCCGTGCGCGTTACTGGAATTTCATCCAATCCAGCGATGTTTCCCCGGCCGGAAATGGGCGTAATACCATCCTTCTGCGTCAGGAATATTTGCTCTTCCGGATTCACCACCACTTCTCCGGTCAGCCGGTTTACCCGTATGATGACGATCCGGGATTGGTAATCGGGTAATTTAAATGGCCGCAAGCTACCGGCATCGGTAGTAATTGCATCTTCATTTGGTCCCCGGTCAGGAATGGTATAGAAGACCATTTCATCAGATGATGATGCTTTTTCATCGTAGAATAGGGCGCTAAACCCTCCCAAGGAGATGGGTTGGTCCGAAGCATAGACGGGGGCACCTAAGATTGGCCATTCCGGCAGATCATTCAGATAGAATTCGGTCAGCGTTGGGTGACCGCTATTATGATCTTTGAAACCTAATGGAAGGAGATCACGAATTATCAATTCCTGCAAATCGACAACGGCGACAGCACTGTTTTCCTGTAAGGTGACATACGCTGTGTTGCCGTCGGCACTTACCGCTACATACTCGGGCTCCAAATCCTGGGCAACCGTTGCATTTGGCCCAAAGATGCGGATGCCCTGATTGGTCAGATAGGCCTTCTTATCATTCCAGGCTTGGAAATCCAGGATCGTAACAGTTGCTGAGTCCACCCCTCCCGTTAGGTCAATAACGGATATGGATCCTTCCGGGTCAACCGTATAATCGTCATTTGGTTCTCCTTCGTCCGCCGTGATGATTTTTAGGCCATCCGGAGTGAAAGTGACCATGTCCGGTAGGGCTCCAACTGCATAGGTAGCCAGATAAACGCCATCGGTATCAAAAAGGATGCAATGTCCGGGATCTGTTTTGGTAACGGCTTGTACCGCTACCGCTACTAATCCGTTGGCAACATCCACACTGTTGACAATGCCACCATAGGGATCAAGATCTATATCAAGAAATAATTCCAAATGTCCATGCGATTGTACGGTCAGGACGGTCAATGCATTGCGCTGGGCATTAGTAAAATAGAGTCTCTTGGAATCCGGGTCATAGCTAATGGCCTCGGCAGCTCCCTCATCAAAAGCCCCGGTGTAATAGGTATCGAGATAATTCAAATTAGGTCCTTGTTGCGCTCTCAGTACATTAAATAGACTGAGGAAGAGTAACAGGAATAAACAGCGTGTACAGCTCAACTTCATATTGCTTTGGTTTAATGATATTCAAAGCAATAATGATAGCAATACTGTATTAACTGGATGTTAAGCCAAGATCAACAGATGATCAAAGCTTAGATATGTGCAAGGAGCTTAATGACAAATACCAGGACGACACTAACCACCAACCCAAAAAAGACTTTCAGGAGGTCGGCAATAATCATTCGAATGGTGTTGCGTGACAATTGTTTATTCAGGACCAGGCGCATGGCTATCTCTCGCCCGGCTAATAGACCTATGAATACCCAGGTGGTGCTCATCGGCAATTTGCCGCCCCACAGCCCAAAGTAGTCGTCTTTGAATATGAGCAATATGATGGCGTAGAAGAAGTCTACAAAAGTCGCTGAACGGATATCCCCAGTGCTGGCTTTGGCACGGACAATGTTCTGGACCTTCCCACCTCGCTGATAAAAAATATAGGCCAATAAGCTTAATAATATGGAAAGCGCAAGGAAAAACTGCCAGACAGGTAAGTCTTTCCCATTGCGCAAATAGATAAAAATATTAGCGAGATCCTGGGTTAGCCATTGGTACCATAAGAATCCGGTCGAACACCATTGCAGCACGGTCCAGATCCGGTTACCGGTATGGGTGATCTTGTGTTCGTTAAAATACTTTTCTGTAAATCGGCTAATGGCCAGATAAATGATGATCGCTGAGAAAAAAGCGATGATGTATCCCATCACTGATTTCTGGACCATACCACCCAGCAATTGCGAAGAATCAAAAAGGCTGGATATCATCGATCCTGCGTCCGCCGGTATTTGGTGCAATGAGAACAGCGTGAGGATCATAAAAGTAGTACTGACCGGGATTCCATACCGGGTAATGATCAGTAAGACCACCGGAGGTAACATGTAGTACCAGGGGTAGGAGGTAGGAATCTCAAATTTAGCCAACCGCTCGTAGGAAAGATCGTAGAAGAAGTAGCCGTAGATCAGGGTCAGGGACAAAATTGTTCCTGCGAAAGCAAATAGTACATACCATTTTAACTTATCCTCATTGGAAGTCAAAAAAGTGCCCAACGTTTGAATGACATCGTTACCAACTACCGAATAGGAAGCAAGTGCAAAACCGACCCACATGACGATCCATGAAAAATCCATAGTGCTTTGTTACGGTTACCAATCGCTCTAAATCAAGCGTTTATAATTGTCGGATCCAATGATCCCGTTTATTCACAAAATAAGAAACCCCAGACGGGTCTGGGGTCTCTCTAAAGATAAAATTAACCTAGTGCCAAAATAATTAGCGGATGGTGTAAGACAACCCCAGACTGTAACTGATACCTTGTTTGTACTTACTGTAAATGAACTCATTTCCAAGGTATTCCGATGAAATTACATAAGGGTTGTCCAGTATATTCCGAACAGATATTCTTGCAGTCAACTGGTTGATTGTTTTTGCAAGACTAAAATCAAGTTGTGCCCGGCCCCGGTCGTATATATCCGGTGTGCCTTCACGGCCTATGATGTTTAACCGGTCTCCAAGTACATTAAGCGCTAAGGATGCGTCAATGCCGTGATCCGGATCAATGTACAATAGTCCGGCATTGACGATAAAAGGCGACTGACCTTCAAATGGCCGGTTTTCAGGTTCCAAACCGGTCAGATCGATCACGTCCAATTTGGATTGTATCCAGGAGAAATTGGTATTCAACTTGAATTTCTCCAGGGAAGGGGAGATAAATCCGAAATCTTTGCGCAGTTCAAACTCCAGACCAAACAGGTTACCACCTGCAACATTGGTGAACTGGATCTCCGGGTTGGAAGAACGGCGGTACATCAATGAAATCGGATTGGTAAACTCTTTGTAGTATGCGCTGAAAGCCAGCAATTCTCCAGGTTTCATAAACCACTCCCAACGCAGGTCATAGTTGTCAATATTTGACTTTTTCAGACGGGTATTGCCGAGGTAAAACTCATTGGTAAGCGGGTCAAAGGCCACAAACGGAGCAATTTCACGCAAATTTGGCCGCGCAATGGTCTGTGCAAAAGTGGCCCGAATGTTCATATTCTCATTAAGCGAGTAGATAAGACTTAACGAAGGCAGAAAATCGAGGTCATTTATTTTACCGATGCGCAGTGAATCTGCTCTGGAAGCCGCAGCGCTTTCCACGAACATATCGGTCTTCTCAGCCCGTACACCTCCCACAAACCGCATCCGGGAAGTCAGTGTAGCGGTTATCATGCCGTAGCCAGCGGTAACATTCTGATAACCGGAATAAATGTTATCAGCCGTCGTCCGGTTGACCAGGTAATTGCCAAAGATGGCTTTATTTCCTTCTGAGCTGATGATGCCAATGTTGTCTTCCGAAAGGTAAACATCGGGATCTCCGTGATATCCGGTGCCCTGGAATTGATCAATCTGAAAACGATCTTCGTAAAAATCGCGGTCCTTGGTAGAATACAATCCACCAACCTGCAGTTTGTAATTTTTCTTTGCGTCCAAAGGAATGGTGATGTCCAGTTTGGCATCCTTCTGCACATCATTCAGATGGCGGAAGAAGTGGAAGGGACGCTCGACATCCGATTCGGGAATGTAATAGAGATCGGTCTCAATGTTATAGGCATTATTAAAAAATCGACTGTCGGGTTCATCTAGTGTAGATTCCGCCAGACTCGTTTTCCACTCGATTTTCAGATCGTTCAGTTTTGGAAATACGTGATCACCGCTCAGTTGGTAATTGATCAGCTCACGTTGATTAAAGATCAAGGCACGACCCTGAAGGAAAATAGGGTTTACAATGTTGTCTGGTTGCTCACCGTATACGTACCGGGTAATTTTTTCCGTATTATGATTGTAAATGGTGTTGAAAGTAATCGCATGATTGCCCCCAAATTTATAAGCCAAACCAAACAATCCATTTACAATGGGGTTATCGGTACTCTTGGTGTCTTCGAAATCTCCCTGGTTACGCAGTGTCCCGGTTGAAATGTTCTCCAGCCTCCAATTCGCTTTCTGGAAACGATCCAGATGTTCAAAGGAACGCTTGTAGGAAGCAGAAAGAATGATACCCAGCGGATTTCCGAATAATTTAATCTGATTACCGAAAGAAAGGCCGAGTGAGTGGTCCAAAGGAGAACGAGTGGTCTGGGGCTCGTACTGATTATTCAGCGAGCGGACCGCGGCATCAGCTTCCTGGAAGGCACCGGGAAAAGGCTCACGGCCTACACGGCCTAAAATGGTGGTGTTTTTATTTAACACACTCAATACTTCCGGGTCGGTGAGCAGATCCGGCCGTGCGCGTCCTCCATCATCGTAACCCAGGTAATCGTATTTGCCACCCGGGTGTGTCAGGAACCGGTCCGTCAGATTGAAATTTGGATTGTATCCTACACTGCTGGACAGGGTTAAAGAAAATTGTTCCGGAAATGATTTTGTCTTGATATCCACATTCCCCCCGGTGAAGGTACCCGGTTGATCTGGTGTAAATGTCTTGGAGGTAATGATGTTATCCAGCAAATTAGCCGGTATCAGGTCAAGCTGAGCGCCATTGCGGTAGGGATCCGCACTCGGAATAATCAGTCCGTTAAGCTGAGATAGAGAATAACGGTCACCCAGTCCCCGGATGTAGATGTATTTACCACCACTTACCGTGGTTCCGGTAACTTTTTTCATGGCTCCCGCCGCGTCGCTTACCGCCAGACGGCTCATTTCCTGTGAAGAAATACCATCCTGGATCTTATCCGATTTCTTTTGCAACAACAGGATGGAATTTTCAGAAGTTTTAATTGTCGTAGCCTTCACCACGACATTCAAATCGAGGTCAAGGGCTTCATCCGAAAGGGCAATGTCGAGGTAGGTCACTTCCTTATTTTTGACCAGGACCTCTTCTACGGTTTTATCCTGAAATCCAAGGTAACTGACAACCAGCGTATAGGTTCCTTCCGGAACATTTATCTGATAGGATCCATCGATATCGGTAGATGCCCCGGATCCAAGCTCTTTGACCAGAACATTGCAGCCAATAAGTGGATCGGCCGTTCGTTGATCGGAAACAACTCCTGATATGGTACCCTGGCTGAATATTATAGCGGGAATGCTAACCAGCAGAGTTAGTATAAGATGTTTCATAAAGCACTAGGTTTAAATAATTGCTGCAAAAGTCATCTATTAAAATAAATTGTATGTTTCCCGTATGTTAAGTTATTGTAAACAAAAAAAGGGGTGCCTTGCGACACCCCTCAAAACTCAGGATATAAGATTCACTTAGTGTATCAGGATCAATTTTTGAGTAAGGTCGATGGAATTCGATTTAAAATTGATCAAATAAATTCCCTTGGTCAATCCCTGGACGTCTGCCCGCAGAACCTGATTGCCATTGATCAGTTGGCCATTGTAGACGCTTTTAATCAACCGGCCATTCAGATCGTAGATGCCAACCTGAACGGATTCTGTCTTTGGCATGGTCACATCAAGGTTTACAAAACCCAATCCACTCGGATTAGGGAAGCTTTTGATGGCATATCCATCAGCTTCCGCGATGTAACCAATCCCAGTGGTGGCCAGATCGCCAAAATAGCCGTACTGGGATAAAGCAGTCCATCCCATTGCCCAGTTTTCTGTGTTGCTGAATGCTCCACGGTAATCCACTTTATCGATAAACAGATCATCATCCGGATAGGTAGATCCGCTCAATGCAGGTGAGCCGGCATTCGGACGTGGATCCAATCCGCCATCAGGCTCGCGGGAAATTCCGCCTAGATCCGGGTCGGTCTGCATGGTTCCATCAGTGACCAGTTGAGTAAGCACATCAATAGCATCACCATGTACATATTCGCCGATATTATAAGCTAGGTTATTCGGGAATTTCATTTCACCTGCTTTGAGGCGGTCAAGTGAGGTATCATCTACGCGCATACCATATCCTGGTACTTCTGTAATGATAGAGTTCCAGATTTGAGCTGCACCATCGTTACGAATCCGGATACCATTGCTGGTTTTGTTGTTTTCTGAATTCAATCCAGCTCCGATAAATGTTGCATTATAGAGGCGACCGACCGTCTTTGGTTGATTGTCAACTGCTTCAGATCCATCGTACTCAACGGCATTATCACCCACACCGGTAGTCTCACCGCCGTCTGAAACCGTTTTGTCCAATTGAATGGACAGCAGGAATTGCATCGAGCCATCCCAGCTTTCGTCAAAATCATAGGAGTCATCACCACAGAAAGCTACCACCGCGTGCTTTAAGCTTACGGTACCTCCGAAGGTTTCGATACCGTCATCCTTGTTGGCAAACACTTCAATGTAGTCGATGGTTGTTCCGCGTCCTACACCTCCCATGGTCAAACCATTGATTTCATTGTTGGCACCCAAAACGGATCCGCCATGACGAATTGAAACGTATTTCAGGATACCGGAGTTATCATCGGGATCATTACCTCCGTAGAATATACGAGGCTCCGTAGAAGGGATACCCTCGATGACATCTTCTGCAACCGTTGATCCGCTAGGAATATCTTCACCAATCGGGGCTTTACCCAATAAGATCAAACCACCCCAAAGTTGGTTATCGTCTGCAGTCAAGTCCGTAGTTGAATTCAGATCATCGATTTCAGCGGTGAAAATAATCGGGGCATCTTTAGTACCCTCAGCGATGATTTTGCCACCACGGGTGATGATCAAAGCAGATGTTTGGTCAACTCCATTGGTAGGTACCAGACGGCCGCGAACTACGGTGCCTGGTTCGATAATGATCGTTGCTCCTTCCTCAACAAATACATAACCATCAAGGATGTATTCTTTATCATTGGTCAGTGTGAGTGTTTCACCAGCTTCAATGTCAGCGTCGACGATAACATTTGATTCGGTGGTCACCAGGTTGCCGAAATACCCATATTGTGATAGCGCAGTCCAGCCTTGAGCCCAGTTATCGGTATTGCTAAATGCGCCTTTATAAGCCACTTTGGTAATGAATGCATCATCATCAGGATAGGTTGCTCCGCTCAATGCCGGCGAACCTGCATTGGGACGAGGATCCAACAGTGCGTTGGGCTCGCGGGAGATGCCTCCCAGTTGTGGGTCTTCCTGGACCGTTCCTCCGTCAGTCAGTCTTCCAGTTACATCCGAGTCATCACCACGTACGTAAGTGCCAATATTGTAAAACAGGTTTTCAGGGAATTTCATTTCACCGGACTTCAGTCGATCCAGCGAAGTGTCGTCCACACGGACACCATAACCAGGAACCTCCGTTACAATCGAATTCCAGATTTCTGCCGCACCATCGTTCCGAATGCGGATGCCATTACTGGTTTTGTTATTGGTAGAATTTAAACCGGCTCCGATAAATGTTGCATTATAGAGGCGACCGACCGTCTTGGGCTGATTATCAACTGCCTCAGAACCATCGTATTCGACGGCATTATCACCAACACCGATGGTTTCACCACCGTCAGAAACCGATTTGTCCAATTGAATGGAAAGCAGGAATTGCATCGAACCGTCCCAACTTTCGTCGAAATCGTAAGAGTCATCACCGCAGAAAGCTACTACAGCGTGTTTCAGGCTAACAGTACCACCGAAGGTTTCGATACCGTCATCCTTGTTGGCAAACACTTCTATGTAATCGATGGTTGTTCCGCGTCCTACACCTCCCATGGTCAAACCATTGATCTCGTTATTGGCGCCTAGGACAGAACCTCCGTGGCGGATTGATACGTATTTCAGGATACCGGAGTTATCATCGGGATCGTTACCTCCATAGAATATACGAGGTTCCGTAGAAGGAATACCTTCAATGACATCTTCAGCAACCGTCGATCCACTCGGGATATCTTCACCAATCGGGGCATTACCCAATAAGATCAAGCCTCCCCAAAGTTGGTTATCATCAGCGGTAAGGTCTGTCGTTGTAGCGAGATCATCGATTTCAGCGGTAAAAATAATCGGGGCATCTTTGGTGCCTTCAGCGATTATCTTGCCACCACGGGTGATGATCAACGCAGACGTTTGGTCCACACCATTAGAAGGTACCAGACGACCACGTACTACAGTTCCTGGTTCAATAATAATGGTTGCGCCTTCTTCCACAAAAACGTAACCGTCCAGAATGTATTCTTTGTCATTGGTAAGGGTTAAGGTTTCACCAGCTTCAATATCGGCATCGGTGATGACGTTGGTTTCAGTCTGTACCAGATTTCCGAAATATCCGTATTGAGAAAGTGCGGTCCATCCCATAGCCCAGTTGTCGCGATTACTGAAGGCTCCACGGTAGGAAACTTTTGTAATAAAATCGTCGTCTTCCGGATAAGTGGCACCGCTTAATACCGGTGAGCCTGCGTTTGGACGAGGGTCCAGGTTTCCATCGGGTGTGCGTGAAATGCCTCCCAATTGAGGATCTTCCTGAACCGTTCCATCGGCAGCAAGTTGTGCGAGTACATCGGCGTCGCTTCCTTTTACATATTCTCCGATATTAAATGCAAGATTGTTTGGGAATTTCATCTCGCCAGCTTTCAGGCGATCGAGCGATGTATCATCCACGCGAAGACCATAGCCGGGAACTTCGGTTACAATCGAGTTCCAGACCTGGGCTGCTCCATCGTTCCGGATGCGGATACCGTTGCTGGTCTTGTTATTGGTGGAATTCAAACCGGCTCCGATAAAGGTCGCGTTATAAAGACGACCGACCGTCTTAGGTTGATTGTCTACGGCTTCGGAACCGTCATATTCTACGGCATTATCACCTACGCCAATGGTTTCACCTCCGTCCGTTACCGCTTTATCTAATTGGAGCGACAAAAGAAACTGCATGGAGCCATCCCAACTTTCATCAAAGTCGTAGGAATCGTCGCCACAGAAAGCAACCACGGCATGTTTTAAGCTTACAGTACCGCCGAAGGTTTCAATACCGTCGTCTTTATTGGCGAAAATTTCAATATAGTCGATGGTGGTGCCACGACCGACACCTCCCATGGTTAAACCATTGATTTCGTTATTGGCACCTAAAACGGAGCCTCCATGCCGGATGGAAACATATTTTAAAGTTCCAGAATTATCATCAGGATCGTCTCCACCGTAAAAAATCCGGGTTTCGGTAGATGGGATTCCTTCAATGACATCCTCAGCGACAGTAGAGCCGCTAGGGATGTCTTCACCAATTGGTGCCCGGCCTAACAGGATTAAACCACCCCAGAGTTGGTTGTCGTCTGCAGTAAGGTCTGTGGTTGTGGATAAGTCATCAATTTCTGCGGTAAAGATTATGGGTTCGGCAGCCGTTCCCTCCGCAAATATTTGTGCTCCCCGCGTAATGATTAAAGCAGAAGTCTGATCTACTCCATTACTGGGTGTCAGCAGACCTTTAATGACAGTGCCTGCCGGGATATTGAGAACCCCTCCTTCTTCCAGAAAGACATATCCATCCAGAATATAAACGGTATCCTTCGACCAATTGTAGGTCGCATTTCCTTGCAGGTCGCCATCGGTGATGGTCCTGGTTGGTTGACTCCACAGGGTGAGCCCGGTGAACATCAGAATTAAGAGCTGTAAAATGCGTCTCATATGGATTTTTTAATATTTAACGATTGGCTATTTACTTTTCCATGCAAAAGTCCTGAACCGGCATTAAGCCCGTGTTATGTCAATGTTAACAAATTATGAAGTTCATAAGTAGCTCATTATCAGTTCATAGATAATTATTTATCAATTGATCGATTGCCACTCATCGGAATTTTGAAATAACCTTCTATCTTTGAGACCCGTAACGAGTTGAACGCAAAATCATCATGACAAAACACATTTTCGTTACGGGTGGCGTTACCTCTTCCCTTGGAAAAGGTATTATTTCAGCCTCTCTTGCCAAATTGTTGCAAGCCCGTGGATTCTCCGTCACCATTCAGAAATTTGATCCCTACATTAATGTGGATCCAGGTACACTCAATCCCTACGAGCATGGGGAGTGCTATGTGACCGATGACGGAGCTGAAACGGACCTGGATTTGGGACATTATGAGCGTTTTTTAAGTGTGCCCACGTCTCAGGCAAATAATGTTACGACCGGAAGAATTTACCTGACCGTCATAGAGAAGGAGCGGGGAGGGGCGTATCTCGGGAAAACGGTCCAGGTTGTCCCGCATATTACCGATGAAATCAAGAGAAGGGTCCGTTTGCTGGAAGAAGCGGGTAAATACGATATTATCATCACTGAAATTGGTGGAACGGTAGGGGATATCGAATCGCTTCCTTACCTGGAAGCCTTGAGGCAAATGCGCTTTGAGTTGGGTAAGGACAACTGCCTGACCATCCATCTCACCTTGATCCCTTACCTGGCTGCTGCAAAGGAGTTAAAAACAAAGCCTACCCAGCATTCCGTCAAGCAATTGCTGGAAACCGGTATTCAACCGGATATCCTGGTGTGCAGAACCGAGTACCCCTTGCCAAAAGATATTCGCCGGAAACTTGCGCTTTTCTGTAATGTCGATGAGCGTTCTGTAATCGAAGCACGGGATGCCGAGACCATCTATGATGTGCCGTTGTTAATGCTCAAGGAAAAACTGGATTCCAATGTGCTGCAAAAGTTGAAACTCAGTACTAAAACGGCTCCAAACCTGGAAGCCTGGACTGAATTTCTTGGAAAACTGAAGAACCCGATCCGGGAAGTACGTATCGGTCTGGTTGGCAAATACAATGAACTTCCAGATGCCTATAAATCCATTCACGAGTCTTTTGTACATGCCGGAACTGCCCATGAATGCAAGGTCCATGTGATTCCGATCCACTCTGAAGACCTGGAAAATCATGATGACATCCCCAAGCGGCTTAGTAATCTTCACGGGGTCCTGGTCGCACCCGGATTTGGAGAACGGGGGATTGAAGGCAAAATTCAGGCAATACGCTTTGTGAGGGAGAACAAAATTCCATTTTTCGGCATCTGTCTGGGCATGCAATGTGCTGTCGTCGAGTACGCCCGTAATTTGGCTGGATTGACCGAAGCACATACTACGGAGGTAAATCCAAATACGCCGGATCCGGTCATCGATATGATGCCGGAGCAGAAGAAAATAACTCAAAAAGGAGGCACTATGCGTCTAGGTGCCTACGAATGCCGGTTGGAGCCAAAGACCAAGATCTACAAGGCTTATAAAACGAAGAACATCAGTGAGCGGCATCGCCATCGGTATGAATTCAATAACAAATACCTGGAGATCCTTGAGAAGCATGGTATGCACGCCTCCGGATTTAATCCGGGAACCGGTTTGGTAGAAGCCATCGAGTTAAATGACCACCCTTATTTTGTGGGTGTTCAATTCCATCCAGAATTGAAAAGTACCGTAGAACGACCGCATCCCTTGTTTGTTGCGTTTGTCGGGGCCTGCATCGAATATAAGAACCAGCAATAACTGGAAGGATTTGGATTGATTAACAGGGTGTTTCTTTCCGGCTATTCATATTACTGGTTTTCCCTATGGTATCAATTTTGTAGTCATTTGGTCAGAGATGTATTTGATGATTGCTTAATTGAATCCTGTGCTGAGGGCTCAACAAAGAGATAAGTTTGAGTTGGCGCGGAGAGCCGGTATTCCGGCGGTGATCTTTATGATCAATCTGGTCTTATTGATCAGGCAGGAACCTTATTTTTGGGATACCATACAATTCGGTTCACTGCATCCGGAATACTTTATTCGCACTGATTTTTCCAGTCTGCTGCTACCCGATGAGATCGATAGTGGACATCCTCCATTCTTTGGTCTGTACATAGCGGCAATGTGGAATCTATTCGGAAGAAGCCTGGCGGTTTCTCATCTGAGTATGATCCCTTTCTTACTGATCTTCACCTACTTCTCCGTACGATTATCTCAGCTTCTGGTACCAGGAAGGGTAGGAGTCTGGCTACTCACACTAATTTTGCTGGATACTACTTTTCTTGCCCAGGCCACCCTGATAAGTCCAGATATTTGGTTGTGTACTTTTTTCATAATGTCGCTGTATGGCATCTTCGCCCACCGAAGGCACCTGGTCCTTTTGGGGGCACTTCTACTGGCTATGGTCAGCTTACGCGGAATGATGGTGGTTGCCGGATTGATGCTTTTTGAAGTACTCCGGGATTTGCTGATCGACCGAAAAAAGGGTCTTCGGATTTTTGCTGCATTACCTGCCTATATGCTAAGCATTCTGTTTATCATAGCATTCCTTACCACGCATTACCTGACAAAGGGTTGGATCGGGTATCATCCGGATTCACCGTGGGCTCCAAGCTTTCAGTGGGTCTCACCCGCCGGGTTTTTAAAAAACATACTTATATGGGCTTGGCGGGTGGTCGATTTTGGCCACCTGTTTATTGTGGTATTGACATTGCTTCTTTGGTTCCTGGCACGTTCTCATCCTTTGACTTGGCGGCGTGCCAAACCATTTTTCCTACTTCTGCTGGTTATGGTGGTGGTGACCCTTCCGCTACTTTTGTACCAGAATCTCTTAGCCCACCGCTACTTTCTTCCGTTATATTTTACGTTTGCAATCACCGGAATAGTAACACTTAATGAGATGCCATTTCGGAAAGTACGCGCCTCTATTCTGGCTATGATTTGTTCTATCGGGATGCTCTCCGGGAATATTTGGAATTATCCGATCGGTATATCCCGTGGCTGGGATGCCAGTTTGGCCTATCTTCCCTATGGAAATCTGATGACCGACGCAAAGAATTACATTGATTATTTGGGGCTTCCATACTCGATGATTGGTACGGCCTTCCCCAATCTGCGTTCCGAATATTTTACCCATCTCTCCGACAACCGCCGAATATTTAAAGAGAAAGACCTGGATAACGACCGTTACATTCTTTATTCCAATGTAATGAATGAATTTTCCAACGAGGAAATCCGGACGCTCTTTACAAGTTGGGAAATGCTGAATATTTGGAAGAAGGGTTCGGTAGAAGTTATTTTATTCAAACGATAGCCAATTAAATTCCAGACTTTTCCATCTTCGTTGATGCCCCAGGCGGGGAATGTTGTCAGATTGGATCACATTCTTGAGTAGCGGTATATGAAGAAATTAAGTTTGGATGAATTGGGTCGGCACACCATAGCGGATCATTTGCAAGCAGCTAAGATGCCCGTAAAAGTGGTGCTGGACAATGTTCGTTCAGGAATCAACGTGGGATCTGCTTTCAGGACCTCGGATGCATTTCTGGTCGAAGAAATTCTTTTGATAGGCATCACGCCACAGCCTCCTCACCGGGAAATACTGAAGGCAGCGATCGGGGCAGAAGCAAGTGTCCGGTGGCAATATTTTGCAACACCAGAATCCTGCATTGCATATTTGAAAAATGAGAGCTGTCCAATCTGGGTGGTCGAGCAAACCGATTCGAGTGTGGACTTAAGGGTATTTGATGGTGATGGACTGATGCCATTGGCACTCATATTTGGCAATGAGGTCCATGGAGTGAGCGAAGCATTTTTACCAGTTGCTGCAGGGGCGGTTGAAATACCACAGTTCGGAACAAAGCATTCCCTGAACATTTCGGTTTCCATTGGAATCCTGCTATGGGATCTGCTCAGCAGATGGAGGCCTATTTTGTAAAATGAAGTGCTTCCGGTTACACCAGAAAGTCGAATAACATTGGATCTTTATTGACATTTTGATAGTCAATCCCGTATTGATCCATGCGTTGTACCAATCCCGAGTAGGCTTCACGTTGTTTTAATTCAATCCCTACTAGCGCCGGACCTGCATCGCGATTGTTTTTCTTTGTGTATTCAAAATGGGTGATATCATCATCCGGACCAAGGACGTTGTTCAGAAACTCACGCAATGCACCTGCTCGCTGGGGAAACCGAATGATGAAGTAATGTTTTAGACCTTCACTTAGTAAAGAGCGTTCTTTTATTTCTTCAGTCCGCGTGATGTCATTATTTCCCCCGCTTACAATACAGCACACATTTTTGCCCTTGATTTCTTCCCGCAGCAAATCCAGCGCTGTTACCGACATTGCTCCGGCCGGTTCGACCACAATGGCTTCCTCATTGTATAATTTCAGGATGGTACTACAAACCTTGCCTTCATCGACCAGCAATACATCCTCCAGCAATTGGCGAACTATTCGAAATGTCTTGTCTCCGCTTCTTTTCACCGCGGCGCCATCAACAAAACGATCAATTTTTGCAAGGGTAACAAGCTGGCCTTGCCGGATGGCTTCTGCCATTGAAGGAGCGCCAGCAGGTTGAACTCCGATAATTCTGGTGCGCGGGCTCAGTTGCTTAAAATAACTACCCACTCCTGATAATAATCCTCCGCCGCCAATGGGTACGATAAGAAAATCAAGTGGAACCTTGGCATCCTGCAGGATCTCTACCGCTACGGTACCTTGCCCTGCCATGATCTGTTCATCGTTGAAAGGATGGATGAATGTTTTGCCATTTTGGGTGCAGTCTTCCATGGCAATTTCATAAGCTGCATCAAAGGTATCGCCGGTCAGAACGATTTCGACAAACTCCTTCCCAAAGGTTTTTACTTTTTGGATCTTTTGCGACGGTGTTGTGGAGGGCATGTAAATTTTGCCGGGAGCCTCAAGAAGTCTGCACGCAAAAGCGACGCCCTGGGCATGGTTGCCTGCACTGGCGCACACAACGCCGCACCGCAATACTTCCGTTGGAAGTGAACTCATTTTGTTATATGCTCCTCGTACTTTATAGGAGCGTACTACCTGAAGGTCCTCCCGTTTAAGCAAGAGGTTGCATCCATATAGTTCCGACAAATGCAGATTATGCATCAGTGGTGTATGATATGCAACCTCCTTCAAACGGATGCTTGCGGCCTGGATGGCTTCCAAAGAAATGAGAGGAGCCGTGCCAGTCGCTTCACTAAATGTCATACCGTTCCTTTATTGTTTTTCCGGCCGCAGACTTCTTACTGTCCGTCCGGCTTGCCACATTTCAGATTCACGCAATTCCTTCAACTCTTGTTCGAGTTTAACCCGGTAATCCGCTTGGGAGTTCGAGTTAATGGATATGCGCGCTTCATTTCCGGTGGAGACGCTTTTGTAAAGATCTTCAAATACCGGCCTTACGGCATCGCGAAAACGGTTTTTCCAATCCAGTGCACCACGTTGGGCGGTTGTTGAGCAGTTGGCATACATCCAGTCCATACCATTTTCGGCGACGAGTGGCATCAACGATTGGGTTAATTCTTCAACCGTCTCATTAAACGCCTCTGAAGGAGAATGACCATGCTCGCGCAACACCGTGTACTGTGCTTCAAAGATACCTTGAATTGCTCCCATCAGGGTGCCGCGTTCTCCCGTTAGGTCAGAATAAACCTCATTTTTGAAATTGGTTTCAAAGAGGTATCCGGAACCGACACCGATGCCTAGTGCCAGTGCGCGGTCTTTTGCATTCCCCGTCGCATCCTGGTAAATCGCATAGCTGGAATTTAATCCGCGTCCTTCCAAAAACATACGGCGTAATGAGGTGCCGGATCCTTTAGGAGCTACCAGAAATACATCGATGTCTTTGGGAGGGATGATTTCGGTCTGATCGTTGAAGGTAATCCCAAATCCGTGAGAGAAGTACAAGCCTTTGCCTGAGGTCAGGTAAGGTTTGATTTGAGGCCAGGCAGCTATTTGTGCGGCATCGCTAAGCAGATACAGGAGTATGGTTCCTTGCTTTGCCGCTTCTTCGATGCTGAAGAGGGTTTCACCCGGAACAAATCCGTCAGCAACAGCTTTGTCCCAGGATTTAGACGGATTACGTTGACCAACGATCACATTAAATCCATTATCACGCAAGTTTAATGCTTGTCCTGGGCCTTGCACGCCATAACCAATTACGGCAATTGTTTCGTTTTTGAGAATTTCCCGGGCTTTCTCTAAAGGGAATTCTTCTCTGGTGATCACAAATTCCTCGACACCACCAAAATTTAATTTAGCCATAGAATACGATTTCAATTTATTGTATAATGTAATTTTCCTGTAAGGATCTCAGATAGGTGTTCAGTCGTTCCATGGGCTTAACAATGGCCACTCTTCCGGACCGAACGAACTCAAAGATACCGATGTCTTGCAAGTCATTGAGTAGCGCTTCCGTTTCAGTGGAATGGCCTGTTTTTTCAATGACTATGAATTCTTCTTCGATAACCAGGATACGGGCATTGTGTGCACGAATTAACCGTTCAACCCGATCCCCGTTTTTAAAAGCATGGGTTGGCACTTTATACAGGGCGATCTCCTGATGAACAATCTCTGAATCACGGTAATAAAATGCTTTTAGAACATCCACTTGTTTTTCAAGTTGTGCCACCAATTTTTTGACCATTTCTTCTTCCACCAGTACGACGATTGTAAACCGGTGGATACCTTCCAGGGAAGATCTCGAAGTGGTCAAACTTTCGATGTTAATGTGTCTACGGGTAAAAATGGATACCACCCGCGTAAGCAATCCGGTTTTGTTTTCTGTAAAAACCGTAATGGTAAATACCTGCTTGTTCATAATCCACAATTTCGATTTGTACCGAACTATTATTCCTCTATTCCAGTCTTATTTCATCGACTGCACAACCCGTTGGGACCATTGGGAAGATGTTTTCTTCCTTAATGACCCGGACATGCAGCAAATAGGGACCAGGCGAATCCAGCATTTCCTGAATCCCGGCTTTAAGCTCGTGATCGTATTTAATGGTTTTGCCGGGAACTCCGAATCCTTCAGCGATCTTCACAAAGTTGGGATTCTTGAGGGCAACCTGGGAATATCTGACATCAAAAAATAACTCCTGCCACTGACGTACCATGCCGAGAAATTCGTTATCCAGGAGAACAATTTTTACCCCGACATTCCACTGAGAGCACATACCCAATTCCTGAAGCGTCATCTGGAATCCACCGTCCCCAACAAAGAGGATCACATCCTTATCCGGTCGGGCCAGCTTGGCGCCAAATGCAGCTGGCAGCCCATAGCCCATGGTTCCTGCCCCGCCTGAAGAAACCCATTGATTGGTATCCTCGTATTGGTAATAACGGGCAGCAACCATCTGATGCTGACCGACATCTGTCGTAACGATGGCCTGACCATGTGTCATGTCGGAAATGGTCTTGACGACTCTTGCCATATTCAGGAGACCTTCCGATTGTGGGGCAAAATCTTTGGTAAATACAATTTCGGCTTCCTGATCGGCACAGGCCTTGAATTCAGCTATCCATTCCGGATACGTTTTCTTATCGATCATGGGGAGGAGTAATTCCAATGCCAATTTTGCATCGCAATTAATGGGCACCTCCGTCTTGACGTTTTTACCGATTTCCGACGGGTCGATCTCAATGTGAATGACCCTTGCTTGCTTTGCATATCTCGATACATCGCCAGTAACGCGGTCATCAAACCGCATTCCAATGGCAATCAGCACGTCGCATTCGTTGGTTTTAACATTTGGGCCATAGTTGCCATGCATTCCAAGCATTCCCATATTCAATGGATGACTGGACGGAATGTCGGATAAGCCATGAATGGTCGTGCCAAGCGGAATACCGGACTTTTCAACAAACTCCCGGAAGATCTCCTGGGCATGTGCCAACTGAATACCGTGTCCAGCAACGATAAATGGTTTTTTGGCCGAATTGATCAGATCCGCAGCTTCCTGAATCTTCGCAAGATCGGGCTTGGGATTCGGGTGATAACTCCGGATATAAGGAGTGCGGTGATAGTTGAAAGTTAATTTTTCAACTTGGGCATTTTTCGTAATATCAATAACCACTGGACCGGGACGACCTGAATTGGCGATGTAAAATGCTTTGGCAAAAATCTCTGGAATTTCATCCGCATGGGTGATCTGATAATTCCATTTGGAGATGGAGGTCGTACAACCGATGACATCGGTTTCCTGGAAAGCATCGGAACCTAATAAATGCCGGAAAACCTGACCTGTAATGCAAACTAGCGGCGTGGAGTCAAGGATGGCATCTCCGATACCGGTGATCAGATTGGTTGCCCCGGGACCGGAAGTGGCCATACAGACCCCAGTTTGCCGGGTAACCCGTGCAAAACCTTCGGCTGCATGTATAGCCCCTTGTTCGTGCCGTGGCAAAATGTGTCTGAGTACGTCCTGGTAGTGATACAAAGCATCGTAAATGGGCATGTTAGCACCACCCGGATAGCCGAAAATGGTATCAACATTCTCTGCCAGTAAACAAAGCAGTACAGCTTCGGCCCCGGATACTTCTTGTCCGATTTTAGACTCTAATAGTGTGGCGGCAGTAGGCTGGATGGCAACTGTTTTTTCCATATCCAATATTTTGATTATAGGTCGGTCACACATCCTTTGCTGGCGGATGATACCGATTGCGCATATTTTTTGAGGATACCAAATGTAGCGGGAGCGTCCGGCGGAGACCATTGCGAACGGCGTTCTGCCAGGGTTAGCTCATCGACGTGAAGGACCAGTTGGTTGGTTTCCGCATCGATCTCGATGCGATCGCCGTCACGGACCAGGGCCAGGTTGCCGCCTACAGCTGCTTCCGGACTGATATGGCCTACAACAAATCCATGTGTGCCTCCTGAGAAGCGTCCATCGGTGATTAATGCCACCGATTTACCCAAGCCGGCACCCATAATGGCCGAGGTGGGCTTTAGCATTTCCGGCATACCCGGTCCGCCTTTGGGGCCGATATACCGAATAACAACCACATCGCCGGCTGATATTTTATCCGAACTAATGGCATCGATCGCTGCTTGTTCTCCATCATAAACTTTTGCATTTCCGGTAAAGCGAAGTCCTTCTTTTCCCGTGATTTTGGCCACTGCTCCTTCTTCGGCAAGGTTGCCATACAGGATCTGTAGGTGACCACTTTTTTTCAATGGTTCCTCCAGCGGATGGATAACATCCTGGCCAGTGGTAAGATCGGCAACATCAGCAAGGTTCTCTGCGATGGTTTTTCCGGTCACTGTCAGGCAATCCCCATGTAATAAATGGTGTTGCAACAGGTATTTCATGACGCCTGGCACACCACCTACCCTGTAAAGATCTTCCATTACATATTGACCGCTTGGCTTAAGATCCGCCAGATAGGGCGTTTCATCACTCAAGCGTTGAAAATCATCCAGCGTTAATGGCACATCTGCTGCGTGCGCCATCGCCATGAGGTGAAGCACTGCATTTGTCGAGCCGCCTAATACGATCACTACCCGGATCGCATTTTCGAAGGCTTTTTTGGTCATGATGTCCCTGGGGCGGATGTTGTTTTCCATCAGGTACCGGATGGCTTTACCCAATTTTTGCATCTCCTGGTCTTTCTCATCGTCAACTGCAGGAATCGAGGAGTTATATGGCAAGCTCATACCCATGGCTTCTATGGCGGAGGCCATGGTATTTGCCGTGTACATTCCACCGCAGGCCCCGGCACCAGGACAGGCTTTGCGGACTACCTCATTAAAATCATGTTCGGTGATACTGCCGGCAATCCTTTTTCCATAAGCTTCAAATGCGGAGACTACATCCAGCTTTTGCCCCTGATAATGTCCCGGCTTAATGGTACCCCCATAGACCAGGATGGCGGGCCGGTTGATACGGGCCAGTGCGATCATGGCACCCGGCATATTTTTGTCACAACCGACTACAGGAATGACGGCGTCGTACCATTGAGCGCCAACGACGGTTTCAATGGAATCTGCAATAATGTCGCGGGAGGGTAGGGAATACCTCATGCCCTGTGTCCCCATTGAAATGCCATCACTTACTCCAATGGTGTTAAAAACGAGTCCGATTAAATTTTCTTTCTGGACGGCTGTTTTAATGTTAGCTGCCAGGCCATTCAGGTGCATGTTACAGGGATTTCCTTCCCAGCCTGTACTGGCGATACCCACCTGTGCTTTTTTTAAGTCGTTATCGTCCAGGCCTATGGCATGCAACATCGCCTGAGATGCTGGCTGGCTGGGGTTCTGGGTTACTTCCTTGCTGTAATGATTCAATTCTTGCTTCATAGTTTCCGGTAAGTTGGTAAAGGTATTTCTCTTTGTGGCCCCGGAGAAACAATTCTCCAAAGACTGATACAATGTTTGATCCGGTAATAATTTATTTATCTAACAGATAATCAATCAATTAGATTGTTTCGATTTACGAACTCAAAACAACAATTCAACAAAAAAGCCATCCTCAAAGAGAATGGCTTTATGTATTCTTTGTCACATGCATTCTCTTCACCGATCCCTTTGGACGACGGTAATTCGAATGACATGGTTATGAATAACTTGTTTATTCATGCTATTGCAATAGTAACGGAATTCTCTTAACGAAAGAAATTTTCTTTATCCCATCGAACAAAAATACGCAGTTGGGTGATGAAGTGACTGGCCGGATTGTCCAGCCCGGCTTGCCGGGTAGCATAACGGTAACCGATCATCGGGACCAATGTAAATATATTACCCACACCGATATCCAGACCTAAGCCACCTTCCAGCGTTAACGAGGGTAAATGTGGAATGAATACCATACCTGGTGCTGCCCAGCCAAATATCCCTTTTTTGAGCCAAAGTCCTTGCTTTGAGAAAGTAGGACACATGCAATCGCTGTCCCAATCCATAAAGTATGCCTGGGCCGGTATGCGTAGACCGAGTTGGATGCCGCTCTTGTCACCTGGAGTAGATCCTCCGAGTTCAGTCGCACGAACAGCATGTGATTGCGACAGAAACATTTCCGGATGGAACTCCAGACGTCTTTTTTGCAAACGAAACCACCAGGAAAGGCCTACTGCTTGTTCGTTGCCCTGCCAGCGCAATTGCTCCTGGTTTTTTCCAGACCACCAACTACCATGCAGGTTCATGCCCAATTGGGCATTCCCATCGGGTAAGAAAAAGAGCAGCAAAGTGCAAACAAAAAGGATGCGATAATACATGATTGGCTTTTATCATTTGTTCCCAACAATCTTGCCAAATGAAACCTTCTGGTGAAAGTCCCGGATATAACGTCAGGCTACAACCCGAATGTTGTAAATTTGATTCCAAAATTCAGGCATACGTGAAAACGAAAGGTACCAGAAGTCAATCGATCAATGTCATCACCCTGGGGTGTTCCAAGAACTGGGTTGACTCGGAGAATATGATCACCCAGCTGCAAGCCAATGCCTATGAGGTTTCTCATGAGCGGGAGGACAGCTCGTCGGAAATCGTAATAATCAATACCTGCGGATTCATAGACCGGGCAAAAGAGGAATCGATTCAGACCATTCTTGAATATGCCCAAATGAAACAACAGGGCGCTCTGGATAAACTCTATGTTACAGGTTGTCTTAGTCAGCGCTATAAGGATCAGCTGGAGCAGGAAATCCCCGAAGTGGATGCCTATTTCGGCACCATGGAATTACCCGCATTGCTTACCCATTTAAAGGCAGACTACCGCCACGATCTGATCGGAGAAAGGATATTGACAACCCCTGCCCATTACGCATACCTCAAGATATCGGAAGGCTGTAACCGGACCTGCTCCTTTTGTGCTATTCCTTTGATGCGCGGCAAACACATCTCGCAACCTATCGAACGATTGGTCAAAGAGGCTCGGCATCTGGCTGCCCAAGGTGTTAAAGAGCTCATCCTGATTGCTCAGGAATTAACGTATTATGGTCTGGACATCTACAAAGAACGGGCTCTTCCCAGGCTTTTGGATGCTTTGGCGGAAGTACCAGGAATCGAATGGATCCGGCTGCATTATGCTTATCCAAACAAGTTTCCGCTGGAAATCATAGATGCCATCAAACGGCACCCCAACGTCTGTAACTATCTGGATATGCCACTGCAACACATCAGCGATCCGGTTTTACAAAATATGCATCGGCAGATAACCCGGCAGGAAACCATCGATCTGGTCAACCAAATCCGGGACATACATCCGGAACTACACCTTAGAACAACCATGCTGGTTGGTTTTCCCGGTGAGTCAGATTCTGATTTTGAAGCATTATGTGATTTTATTGAGGTAACTCGCTTTGACCGGCTGGGAGTGTTTCAATATTCGCATGAGGAGGGAACGACCGCATACCAGATGGAAGATGATGTCTCTGCCGAGACAAAAGAGCAACGAATGAGTCAGTTGATGCAGATTCAGCAGCAAATATCCGCGGAATTAAATGAACAAAAGATTGGCCAAAACTTTAAAGTACTAATCGATCGCAAAGAAGGAGATTACTTTATCGGGCGAACGGAAGCGGACTCTCCCGAGGTCGATAATGAAGTGTTGATCCATGCTGCGGAGCAATATGCCCGTATCGGTGATTTCGCACAAGTGACTATTGATGATGCCAACGAGTACGATTTATTTGGTTCGATTGTAAAGGACCGGAAATGAAAGCAGGAGGAACATCTAAATCCATTTTTTACCGGAACTTTCCGCCAGTAATCCAGGCATTGGGAATAGGTGTACTGGCTGTTCTGGTTATGCTTGTCACGAAATGGTTTGACACTGGTCAGCCCGGTTCCTGGCAGGATGAGTGGACAGTAGTTATTGCCTTTTTGTTATTCTTTAGCGTAACCAATTGCGTTTTCTTTCTGGGGAGCAACAATCAAAGTCAATACTTCAACCGAAGCATTATTGCCTATACGGGCTTGGCCCTTGGATTATTATTGATCGCGTTTGTACTGACTCAAATCAGTTTTTTTGAATCCGGTATATTCCGATGGATGTTGGTGGTAGTCAGTCTGGTTTACCTGATCCTTTTAGGAATTGTTCAAGCGGTTTACCGCATCATGCGATATGCACAAAAACAAGATAAAAAACTTAGAAATGAAGAATAGCATCGCTCTTTTTGTGTTGATAGCTTTTGCTGCCTGTCAGCCCAAACAACACACCACGGATTACTCGGTCGACACTTCCGGATTAAATGCAACGGAGGTGTCCGCAATGGATACCATCAAGCCAATTATCAAAACAGATGCCGAGTGGAAAGCAGCCCTTTCGCCTGAAGAATTTTATGTGTTACGGGAGAAAGGAACAGAAAGAGCATTTACCGGTGATCTATGGGATTATCATGGAGACGGTATTTTTGTCTGTGCAGCTTGTGGCCTGCCTTTGTTTGATTCTAAAACCAAATTTGAATCCGGAACCGGTTGGCCCAGTTTTTACAAGCCAATCAGTCCGAATGATGTCAAAGAAGAACGTGATTCTTCCCTCGGGATGATACGGACGGAGGTTTTGTGTGCCCGTTGCGGGGGACATTTGGGACACGTATTTAATGACGGGCCTCGTCCTACAGGTTTGCGTTATTGCATGAATTCTGTTTCCATGAATGTGATTCCACGCGATTCTTTAACCGTCCATAAACCCTAGGGCAATGATTCTGATCCACGGTTAGAATGCTCGTCCGGTCAAGGAATGCCGGTTCAAATGTTTCCGGTTTTTAGGCAGACCAGCTTCATAACTTTCCGGAGTGCTATCAAGATTGACTAACTTCCCGTATGTTAAAGAAGATTGTTACTTCGGATCCCCAAGCCTATCTGAACAAGAAATACCGCATAGAAGCTGATGCTGGCTATTTTAATGCCCGTAATGACATATTTAGCCGGTCTGTCTGGGACGATAAGGTTGATGCCAAAGATTTTTACCGTTCTTATGACATTGCTAACTTCAAGCCAAAGAAATCAAAAGGATTTGATCATTGGGATTTTGCTTTTCGGAATGCTAGCTGGCACCTGACGGACCGGATTGGAGAACGCCATTTTGAAGATACTGGAGCCGTCGAGGGTTTTACCGATCCCTACACGTTACAATCGCCCGGACCAACTTCAAAAGCGGAGGTGAATGATCCTAAGGAAACTTCCCGGCGACTCAAACTGGCGGCTTTGAAATTTGGGGCAGGAGCTGCGGGTATCTGCGAAGTGGACCGTCGGTGGGTTTATGCACAAAAGTATAACCGCAAAGCCGGTACGAATCCGCCAGTAGATCTACCCAGTAAACTCAGATATGCCATCCTCCTGATCATTCCAATGGATCATGCGCTAAGTAAAACATACCCTACAGCACTTAGCGGTGCTTCAACCGGGCTTGGGTATACGGTCGGATTAAGCTGTGCGGTCTCATTAGCTCAGTTCATAACCAATCTGGGTTATGAGGCGGTTGCATCCATGAATGATACAGCGCTTAATATTCCCATGGCCATTCAGGCGGGGTTGGGTGAATATGGGCGAAATGGTCTGTTGATTACCCCGCAGTTTGGACCTAATGTACGGATCGCTAAAGTATTTACGGATCTACCTTTGCTCGCCGACCAGCCGGTTGAGTTTGGCGTCGAACGATTTTGTGCGTCCTGCAATCTGTGTGCTATCTCCTGTCCTGTCCGCGCTATCCCGGATGGTCAACCGCAAAGCGATCCGCCAAATATTTCCAGTTTAAAGGGCATTACGAAATATACGGTGGATGCAGAACGGTGTTTCAGGTTCTGGGTAGGGTTGAATTCAGATTGTGCAATCTGCATCCGGGTTTGCCCCTACAATAAGGATTTCAGTAAATGGTGGCATCGACTGGCCCTGAAATGGTCTTCGTTGGCATTGGTACGCCGGATGTTGCTATTTCTGGAAAAGAAACTAAAGTTTGGCGAAAAGCAGGCATCTGCTACTTGGTGGATGCGTTAAACGCATGCTCTATCGGGTTTGTCCATCAGGCCGGCAATGCTTCCATCGCCTGACGAATGTCTTCAATCAACAGTTCCGGATCTTCCAGTCCAATGTAGAATCGAACGAGATTCCAGGGTAGGGGACTGTCCTGGCCAGTGGGACCTCCGTGAAATGCACAGACCGGCATAACCAGCGATTCGTGACCGCCCCAGCTCACTGCAATGAGAAAGTAGTTCAGGCGATGAACGAAATCTTCCATTTCATTGATGGAATTCGCTTTGAACAACACCGAAAACAAACCTGGCTGGCCTTCCATTTGCCGGACGGCCAGATCGTACTGAGGGTGCTGAGCATGAAAAGGATAATTCACCTGTAGAACCCTGGATTGTTGATGGAGAAATTCCACAATTTTCAGTGCAGACTGGTACGAGCGATCAACTCTGAGCGGTAGGGTCCGTAGTCCCCGGATCACCAGGGCAGCATCGTGAGGTGAAACAATACCTCCGATATTCATGAACTCTGTATTGAAGATGTGGTTAATGAGTTCTTTGGACCCACACACGGCACCCATTACTACGTCGCTGTGCCCATTGAGAAACTTAGTGACTGAATGAATGCTTAAGTTAATTCCCAGCTCTATCGGTCTTTGATAAATTGGTGAACAACAGCTATTATCGATCATACTGATCAGGCCATGTTTTCTGGCTATCATTGCACAAGATCTCAGATCCTGGAGCTCGAAAAGCATGGTGGTGGGGGATTCAAGGTATAATATGGAAGTCTCCGGGCGAATGGCTTCTTCAATTTTGACCAGATCCCGGCCGTCTACAAAGGAAGTCTCTACGCCGAAGCGCGGTAAATATTCTTTGAATAAGCGGGTCGTCCAACTGTACACGGACCCCACGGAAACAATATGGGCGCCTTGCTTGACGAAAGCCAGGACGGCAGCGGCTACTGCTGCGATTCCACTGGCGAAGACCAATGCATCTTCGGCACTTTCCAGTGCCGCCAATTTCTTCCGTAATATTTCAGTGGTCGGGTTATTTCCACGGGTATAGATCCGGTTGGCCAACTCATCGGAAATATCCTGTCTCAGGTCGTCTACCGTTTTGAAATAAAAATTCGAACTCTGAATGACTGGTGGGGATACCGCCTGGAAATAGGAATCCCGGTCTTCACCCAGATGATTTAAGATATAACTCAGATTTTGTTCGGCCATATACTAGTTAACGATAATCCTCGCGTACCGGATGAAATACATCCAAAACTTTTACTTCGGTAATGGCTTTTCCGCCATGTGGCCGATTGGAAGGAATGATCAGAATGTCACCGGCAGTTAAACGATGGGTAACCCCATCAATGGAAAGATCCAATACCCCTTCCAACATATTAATCACCTGTTCATGGTGATGATGGTGGGTCGGCAGATCCGCACCGGCAGCAATGGTCCAATAAGCCAATGTCATAGTGTCGGTGTGGACAAACTTACCCTTAAAGCCGGGCATTTTTTCTACCTCGGGTAAGTCGTTAAGTTGTAGTTTTCCCATAGTAATCGCATTAAATAACAACATTAATCATTTTATTCGGGATTACAATGATCCGGCGTATAGGCTTCCCCTCGGTCCATTTTTGCACTACTTCAAGATCCTTAACCATTGCTTCCACTTCTTGTTGAGGCACGTTGACACCCAACCCCAATTCGCCTCGTTTCTTGCCATTGATACAAACCGGATAAACAACTTCGGATTCGGTAAGGTATTGTTCGTCGTATTCCGGTAAATCGGTAAGGTGCACTGAGGTCATTCCAGCTATTGAATCATGCAAGCGATGCCACAGTTCTTCCGCTACATGAGGTGCAAATGGAGCAATCAGACGGACCAGAGGTTCGAGGATTTGATGGGAATGGCATTCCTCCTTTTTCAATTCATTCACACAGATCATAAATGCCGAAACACTGGTATTAAAGGAAAACCGTTCGACATCTTCGCGGACCTTTTTGATGGTTTGATGCAGCACTTTGATGGCTGATTCGCTGGGAGTCGTTTGATTGACTATCCAATTTTCTTGTTCATCTTCGAACAAACTCCAAAAACGGCGAAGAAATTTATAGACCCCATCGATACCTTTTGTGTCCCATGGTTTGGCTTGTTGTATTGGACCAAGGAACATCTCATACATGCGAAAACAGTCTGCTCCGTATTGGGCTACGATGTCATCCGGGTTGACGACATTAAAATATCGCTTGGACATCTTTCCCACTTCAGACAAGGTAATTATTTTAAACCCGGTAGGCACATCCTGCCCTTTCTGCCACGTGCCGGACTTAGCTACAAATAGGGCATCGGAAAACTCCGGGCGCCAATCAATGAATGAAGCTACACCGGTCGCGCTTAAGTGCGAGTTGGGTGATCCATAGTCGGATACATAATCGATGTGCACCGGAATTTTGGTGAACTGATCGTCGTCCGGATCTACCAATTCGGCGCTGAAGAAAATGCTTTTGCCGTTTTCTTTCTCCTTTTTTAAAAAGATGGATTCGATGACTCCCTGAATCATTCCCTGATTGATCAATTTCCGGAACGGCTCAGGCGTGGGCGTAATGGCCTTGTCAAACAAGAATTTATGCCAGAATCGGGAATACATCAGGTGACCTACGGCGTGCTCCGTTCCACCAACATACACATCTACATCCTGCCAATATTGAATTGCTTCCGGCGAGGCCAAAGCCTGGTTGTTATGGGCATCCATATAGCGCAGATGGTACCAGGAAGATCCGGCATATCCCGGCATGGTATCGGTCTCCCGGACCTTTCCCGGAGCAAAATCCACCCATTCCGTTTTCCTTGCGAGAGGAGATTTACCTCCGGCTCCGGGTTTAAAATCCTCAAGTTCCGGTAGTGTCAATGGCAACTCATCCACATTCAACGCATGCGGTACGTCGTCCCCGTCGTAATAAATTGGAAATGGCTCCCCCCAGTATCGTTGTCGGCTGAAAATGGCATCCCGCAATTTGTAATTTATTTTGCGCAAGCCCAGCCCTGTGCGTTCGATTTCAGCATTTACCGCGCGGATGGCATCCGGGACTTCCATCCCGTTGATAAAACCTGAATTGATGATTTTACCGACTTTATCATGCAGTGTTGCACCCGGATAGTCGGTTTTATCCACCACATCAATGATAGGCAGGTTGAACGTCTGAGCAAATGCCTGATCGCGTTCATCATCACTGGGTACGGCCATGATGGCACCGGTGCCGTAATCTTTCAATACATATTCTCCAATCCATATTGGAATGTGGTCGCCGGTAAAAGGATTTAGTGCGTAAGATCCGGTGAAAGCACCGGTTACCTTTTTTACTTCAGCCATACGATCCACCTCAGATCGGCTGGCTACATATTCCTGGTAATTTCGCACGGATTCTGCCTGGGCATCGGAGGTCAATTCGGGAACCAGATCATGTTCTGGAGCCAGTACCATAAATGTGGCGCCAAAAATCGTATCAGGCCGGGTGGTGAAGATTTCTATCCTGGCATCTGAATTCAGTACTTCGAAAAATAGCTGGGCTCCTTCAGACCGGCCGATCCAGTTCCGCTGCATGGCTTTAAGTGCGTCGGACCAGTCGACCTGGTCAATATCGTTCAGCAACCTTTCTGCATATGCAGTGATTCGGAGTGACCATTGCAGCATGGGCTTTTTTTCTACCGGATAGCCGCCACGTTCAGATACTCCATCTTTGACTTCGTCGTTGGCAAGCACAGTTCCCAGGGCTTCACACCAATTGACATAGGTAACAGTCCGGTATGCCAACCTGAAATTCATCAGTACATCACTTTGCTCCTTGGGCGTGAAACGATTCCATTCAGCCGCAGTGAATTCATAGCGTTCTCCGGCGAATGCCTGGATTCCTGCTGTCCCGGATACTTCAAAGTGACCGATCAATTCCGATATCGGGGTAGCCTTGTCGGCTGAAAGGTCGTAATAGTGACTGAATAGCTGCAAAAAGATCCACTGGGTCCAATGGTAAAAATCCGGATTGCTGGTACTTACCTCTCGACTCCAGTCGTAATTGAATCCAAGATTTTCTAATTGGCTGCGATAACGGCTTATGTTGTCTGCCGTGGAAACTGCCGGATGAATTCCTGTTTGTATGGCATATTGTTCAGCGGGTAGTCCAAATGAATCGTATCCCATCGGATGGAGTACATTGTATCCCTGCATCCGTTTGAATCTTGCCAGGATATCGGTCGCGATATAACCCAGTGGATGACCGACATGCAATCCGGCTCCACTCGGGTAAGGAAACATGTCCAGGACGTAAAACTTTGGACGATCTCCTCCATTGGTGACGCGATAGGTCTGGTTCTCTTGCCAATATTTTTGCCATTTCTTCTCAATGGTCCCCGGCTGGTACATGTGCAAATTTTTAAATTGAAGCGCAAAATTAAGGAGAATATTGGTGGAACTACCGATTTTTAAGTGGCATCAATGCATTCTTAGCGCAGCAAACTCCATTCGATTTCTTGCCGTATGGAATGGCTAATGGAATTAAATCCTTAGAAACTTCAGGTTTTAGGTTAAATTTAGAAATGCGCTTGTTTCCCGAATTAGTTACAGAAATATTCAGAAGAGTCATCCCGGTACTATTGATCTGGATCCCCTTTGATCAAGCTATCTGTCAGGAGCCGGTGCCTAACCAGGGGCGACTCGCCATTGAACAATTCAGACAAGGGTCTGCGTTGATCAATGGTTTTGACAACCGCTATGAAGGGGTTAAAGGAACACCGTTTTTTGTGGATCAATGGCTGCCAGGTCGCCTGGAGGTGGTTGGATCGAAAGAAATTATTTCCGATGTTCATATGCAGTTGGATGTATTCAACCAGGATGTTTATGTAAGACCGGATGCCATGCATTCATTTTTTAAAATGGAAAGTGAAATTCACTTCTTTGAGTTGATCCAAAATGCTGATGATACACTGAAATTTTATCAGGTTGATGCCAGTGCCATTCACCAGACGCTACACAAAAAGTATTACCTGATGGCTTTGTGGGAAGGTGACAACCTGTCTTTTTTTCAACTCCCATTTAAAATTCTCCATAAGGCAGACTACCAGGGAGCCTATGCGACCGGTGACCGATTTGATGAATTTCAGCCTGGGGATATGTGGTTCGTCTACAATGGACGGGAATACCAAAAGGTTAAATTGAACCAGAAATCGTTGATAAAACTTTATCCGGAGCTGAAAAACAATCTGAAGGATATGCAGATTGAAAATGTAGAGGATTACGTAAAGGCACTGCGCTGGATCGACCGGCAATAGTTAGGGTAAAGGCTTGTTTTACAGATTTGTCAAGCGCGCGGACACGTACGGACAGGTGAAATGTTGTCGATCAGTATATTTCCGTTATGGGTATATTTTTTACTGGTGTCGTAATAGGCTTCAAAGATGAGATAACGAATGTTTTTATTGGGCGTAAATTCAAAGGAAAACAGTTTCCAGTCAGTGTTTGTGACCGGGTCGGTCTCACCTAAAAGTTGGGCCTTTTCGCAACGTTCACCTCCTCCCCATAAACGGAATTTAATGGGTTCGTTATAACCTGCGTAGGCAGGGGAATAGGCCAATTCAAGGCTGATCTGATAACAATCATCTTTCTTCAGGGAGGCCTTTAAACGCTGTCCGATGGCTTCCCAGGTGCCATTACTGCGGGTAATCAAACCTACGTAAGTCTCCCCATCGTAAGGTTGCAGATAGACACCCCAAAACCCCGGAAGAATATCCGGGGTAGTACCCTTCTCACATTCTAGCCATCCGATCGGGGTGGTCGCATCTTTCGGTTCTCCCTCAAACGAAGGATTGTCTAATAAGATCTGCCCAAGTCCTAATTGTCCCGTACAAAGGGTCCCGACTAAACACAAAAAGCGAAATAGGTGCGTTATCTTCATGCCGGCTAAGCTAGGTGATTAACAATAATCCATGCCCATGGACATGAATTTATTTGTGAAGATAGACGCCTGGCTAAAAAATATAATTAATAAAGCACATATTAACAGGTATCCTGTAACTTTGTCACAGAATCGCAAGCAATGAGTAAAAAGAAAGTAGTAACTACCACCTCAACATCTGCATCAAAGGAAAAAATAAAACCTACTGCTTCAAAAGTAAGGTCAAGCTCGGTCAAAACATCCAATGTTGAGCTCACTTTCCATAAAGAAAACTATAAATGGATGGCTATCGGATTTGGGGTTTTGATGCTAGGTATGCTCCTCATGATGGGCGGACGTATGCCCAGCGATGATGTATGGGAACCAGGCCGTATCTACAGCTTTACCCGTACCGTAATTGCCCCGGTTTTCATTTTGGCGGGTTTGGTGATCGAAATCTACGCCATCTTCAAAGCAAAGTAATTTTCGGATGAATCGGATTTTGGAGGCGTTAGTCCTGGGCATCGTCCAGGGTATTACAGAGTTTTTACCTGTAAGCAGTAGTGGACATCTGGAAATATTCAAAGCGCTTTTTGGAGACAATCACCACGGAGAAGCTTCCTTGTTAATGACGGTGGCATTGCATTTTGCAACGGCTTTGAGTACGGTGATTGTTTTTCGTAAAGACATTGGTGCTATCCTGCATGATACTTTTTTGAAAAAAGGTTGGGAGAGCAAGAGACTGGCAATACTCATCCTGATTTCGATGGTTCCGGCAGCTCTCGTTGGAGTATTATTTGAAGATCAGATCGAATCACTTTTTACGGGCAATTTATTATGGGTAGGGAGTGCTCTGCTGCTCACCGGATTTCTGTTATGGTTGTCGGACAAAATCCGACAGAGCGATCACTTGGTGGACCCAGTCCGGGCAATTGTCATTGGAATAGCACAAGCCATTGCCATCATACCGGGAATCTCCCGGTCAGGAGCTACCATTACCACCGCCTTATTCATGCGGACTCAGCGCTATAATGCAACACGTTTTTCTTTCTTAATGGTCATTCCACTCATTTTTGGAAAAATGGCTAAGGATCTTATGGACGGCACCCTGGAGAAAATAGCCTCAACCGAATGGATGCCTATGACCATCGGTTTTGTGGCCGCTTTTATTACCGGAATCTGGGCCTGTACTTCCATGTTGAAATGGGTGCAAAAAGCCCGCCTCAGATACTTTGCCTGGTATTGTTTCGTTATTGGTGCAGTAGCTATCCTGTACCAATTATTATAGATACATCATGCAAGAAACTGAAATAGAATCATTGATTCCGCTGACCTATGAAGATCTGGTGGATGGATGTACTTTATTGGTGGACAAACCGCTTGATTGGACTTCATTTGATGTATGTCAGAAAATACGATCGGTTGCCAAATATAAATTAGGCCTTGACAAATTGAAAGTTGGTCACGCCGGCACCCTTGATCCTCGTGCCACGGGGCTTTTGATCATTTGTCTCGGTAAGCATACCAAGCGCCTGTCTGCATTTCAGAACTATAACAAGGAATACACCGGATCTGTATTCCTGGGAGCGACGACGCCATCTTATGATACGGAGACCAAAGTTGACAGGGTTTACCCGATCGATCACATTTCTCCGGAGATGCTTGAGTCCGCGAGACAACAATTTATCGGCCCGGTGGATCAAATACCACCTGCTTACTCGGCGATCAAAAAGGATGGGGTCCGGGCCTACCAGGCTGCAAGGAAAGGGGAGCCATTGGCACTCAAATCAAGACTCATTACCATTCTTGAGTTCGAACTGACCCAAATTAATTTGCCGGTTATTGATTTTAGGGTAGCTTGTAGCAAAGGCACTTACATCCGATCATTGGCATTTGATTTTGGCCGAGCGGTCAATGCGGGAGCTTATCTGAAATCGTTGATCCGGACGCGGGTTGGACCATTCAAATTGGAAAATGCCTGGAACCTGGAGAACTTAGTTGCGGCAATAGATAATCTTTCGTAGTTTTTCCGCGTTAAGCTGATAATAATCAATCGTTATATATTCGTAGTAATTTTAATATCTGATGAATAGAGCATCTATCTTGTTGCTTGGTCTGTTTTGTTTTGTAAGTTTCTTGACCGCTCAAACCAAGCAGGATGCTGCCGCACCACCTCCGAACGTCAAAACGGAAGTAAAGGACACCTGTAATCCTTCGGAAGTTTGGAGTTTTAAGAAATCCGTCTCACTTTTTTTGGCACAAAATGCTTTCAGTTCCTATTTCAAGGGAGGAGGCATTAACTCCATTGCCCTGGGCACACACGATGAATTCCTGTGGATCTATAAGTGCCAGGACCGCTCCTGGGAAAACAAGTTCAATTTGAAATATGGGATCATTAAATTAGGCGATTTCCCTTTCCAGAAAAATGAAGATCTCATTGAAATTGATTCAAAGTACAATCATCAATTCAGCAAACACCTTCGTTTAACCGGATTGTTCAACATACAAACCCGCATTCACGACCACTATGAAATCAAAAAAACCGGCGAGAGGGGTAAGCTGATTGGTAACTTTTTCGCACCGGCATTCATCAACCTTGGGACTGGACTGGATTATTTCCTTTGGGACAAAGTATTTTCCATTTATTACACCCCGATAAACAGTAAAATTACCATCGTCCATGACCCCGGTTTGGCCGCACAATATTTGCCGGCCGAGTTTGTAAATCGGGGCGTACGCTATGAGCTAGGAACCCTGATCCGGGTTCAAATCAAGAAAGAGATCATGGAAAATGTGGTCTTTGAAACCATTGGGAACTTCTTCACCAATCATCTTAACAGCTTTGGCAATTTTGACGTGGATGTTGAGAATAAGCTGGATTTTAAAATCAATAAATTCCTATCTGCCAACATCGTCACGAAGTTAGTCTATGACGAAGATATCCTCTTCGATATTGTTGATTCCGAGGGGGTGGAGACGGGTGTTAAAGGCCCGCGTACTCAGTTTCAAGAACGGTTTAATATTGG